>Ga0255353_1000141_pt1 | contig 46856 bp, 41 predicted proteins | sample HBST25metaG_FD_189941 | JGI IMG/M metagenome (GOLD analysis project Ga0255353, IMG submission 189941) | Peat soil microbial communities from Stordalen Mire, Sweden - H.B.S.T25 | ecosystem: Environmental > Terrestrial > Soil > Wetlands > Peat | place: Sweden: Norrbotten County, Stordalen Mire...
AGAAAGGAACTGGTTCGGAAAGTCATGGCAATCGGAACTATAAAACATTTATGAGGGGGCGGGAAGTGCGGTCTCCCACACCTGAGTCTCTGACCGGATCATTACGTACCTTGAGTTCGTGCTTTCCCTGGTCCCAAAAGCGGGATCTCCACCCCACGGACGAAGACCTGTCCGTGGAGACCCCGGACCAGGAGCACCCAGCGGGTTGAGTTTTGAGGTTTCCCACCCATTTCACAAAGAACGTGAAATGGATGGGGCATCCAGGACATTGTGCGATCTGCGAAAAAGCCGCAAATTTCAAAGCTGCTAATTGCCGCTTTTGCCGAGGCCGAAGATCTTCTGGATGATGTTGCGGTGGTCGCCATTTCCGCTTGCATGGCCGCAAGTCTCCGTGGGCGCGGTGCCATCGAGGAAGGCGGCGTCGTAGCTCTCCGGGCAGGTGTCGTCGCTGAGCAGGTTGCTGGCCCTGTCGATGGAGACGATTTCGATGCCCTCGGGGGCGGAGAAGCCGTTCGTGTCGGAGTACTGCGGCAGTTTGACGGCGCGCTTCATGAACTCCGCCCAGATGGGCGCGGCGGCGTGGGCGCCTTCGATCTTCACGTCGGTATAGTCGTCGTTGCCCACCCAGACGATGCAGAGCAGGTTGGAAGTGTAGCCGGCGAACCATGCGTCGTGACTGGTGCCGGTTTTGCCCGCGGCGGGAGCGGAGAAGCCGCGAGCGCGGACCCCTGCGCCAGTGCCGTGGTCGATGACATTCTGGAGCAAGCTGGTAGTCAGGTAGGCTACGCGCGGGTCCAGAATCTGCTTGGAAGTGGGGGTGAAGTCGGTGATGACGTCGCCGGTGGGCGTGCGCACACTGGCCAGCATCCAGGGGTCCAGGTGGAGGCCATTGTTGGCAAAGATGGTGTAAGCGCCGGCCATATCGAGCGGCGTGGCGTCATAAGCGCCGATGGCAACGGTGGGCGTGCCACGAGCGCTTTTAATGCCGGCGTCGCGAGCCAGCGCGGCCACGCGGTCGAAGCCGACCAGTGAGGCGAGGCTGATGGTGGCGTTGTTCAGGGATTGCTGCAGCGCATAGCGGGCCGTTACCTGCTCGTGATAAGTACCTTCAAAGTTGTGCGCCGTGTATTCCTGGGAGGTACCCTCCCCGTAGGTGGTCTGTTCGTCGCTCAGCATGGTCAGCGGCGAGAAGAGCTTGCTCTGCCCCGAAAGCATGGTTCCCTCGGCGGCCGTGGAGAAGGCCGCGGCATAGACAAAGGGCTTGAAGATGGAGCCGGTGGGCCGCTTGGCCATGGCGTGATTCAACTGCGAGTTGCCGTAGTTGCGCCCGCCGACCAGAGCCAGCACCTGGCCGGTGTGGGGATTGAGCGCCACCAGCGCCACCTGCGGATAGGAGTATGTTTCACCGGGCTTGCGGTGCGCGTGCAGCTTGTCCACCTGTTCGTCGATTATGTGAACGGTGGACTCGACCGCGGCTGTTGCCTCGCGCTGCAAGTCGGGATCGAGCGAGGTGTAGATGCGCAGGCCCTCGCGGTTGAAGTCGCGCTCGCCCAGCTTCTGCGTCAACTGGTCATGGACCAGGTCAACGAAATAGGGCGCCTCGCTGGCGTCCACGCTCTGCTCCCCGAGGTGCAGCGGCTCGGCCTTGGCCTGCTCTGCCTGGTCCTTGGTGATGGCGCCGGTCTCGACCATCGAATCCAGCACGAGGTTGCGGCGGTCGATGGCGCGGTCGCCGTGGCGGAAAGGCGAGAAATAATTTGGACGTTGAATCATGCCAGCCAGCAGGGCGCAATCGGAGAGATCGAGCTGGCGCACATTCTTGCCGAAGTAGGACTGCGCTGCCTCGCCGAAGCCGTCGATGGAGAAGCTGCCGCGCTGGCCCAGGTTGATTTCGTTGGCGTACATCTCGAAGATCTGCTGCTTCGAGAAGCGGTGTTCGAGCTGAAAGGCGACAACGATCTGGGATATCTTGTACTGAATTGAGCGGTTGTCGGCGACGATGAGCAGCTTTGCCAGTTGCATGGTGAGGGTGGAGGCGCCGCCGCGATGCTTGCGGTCGCCGATCAGATCATGCCATGCCCAGCCGATCATGCTGAAGTAGTTGACGCCGCCGTGCTCGAAGAAGCGGCGGTCCTCGATGGCCAGCACAGCCTGAACCAGATTGCCGGGAATCTCGTTGTAGGCGAGCAGGCGGCGCTTGCTGCGGCTGGCGTCGTCGCTGAGGCCGGTAATCAGCACCGGTTCCAGCTCATAGCTGGATAACTGCTGCCCATGGTCGTCGGTGATCGACTGCACTGCGCCCGCGCTGATGCGGATGGCCGCGCCATCCTGCGCGTGGTAGGACTGCGGGCCGGGGTGAACCCGGATGGTCTGCGCGCCCTCGCTGAAGGTACCCATTTCGGAGGCCTGCGCGGCGCCATCGGGCGAATAGCCGGCCTCTCGCAACTCGTTGGCGATCAGTTGCACGGAAAGCTTCTGGCCCGGCCGCACCTCGCGCGGCGCGGCAAAGATCTTGGCCGTGTTGGCAAAGAGCGGAGACTTCAGCCGCTCGTCCACAATGTGCTGATACTTGATGTAGTAAAAGGCGAAAACAATAAAAAACAGCAGAGCAGCCGCCGCAGAGGCAGTAAGCGCCCAGCGCAACAGCAGTGATCGCCAGGGACGCGCTCCCGTTGGTCTTGGGATCCTGATCTTCAATGCCATCGCGACTCCTTATCACAGTTGACAGCTAACAGCTAACAGCAGACAGCTAACAGTAGAGTGCTGCGTTTATGCTTCTACCGAGGTGAGAAGCGCGTCTTCCTCGATCCGCTCCTTGATCAGCGCCAGCACATCAGGCAGGGCTACATCCACACTCGCGCCCGTGGCCCGGGTGGCGAGCTCCACCTTGCCCTCGGCGGCCTTCCTGCCGACGTTGATGCGGTAGGGAATCCCGACCAGGTCCGCGTCCTTGAATTTGACGCCGGCGCGCTCCTTCCGGTCATCCAGAAGCACATCAATGCCCGCGGATTCGAGCTCTTCCGCCAGATCTTCCGCGGTTTCCACGAGCAGTTGGTCGCGCATGTCGGTCACCGACACCACCACAGCAAATGGGGCGATGGAGGCAGGCAGCCAGAATCCCTTCTCGTCGTTCGACTGCTCGATGGCAGCCGTCAGAAGGCGCTCGATGCCGATGCCGTAGCTGCCCATGATGGGCGTGACTTCCTTGCCGTTCAGGTCGAGCACCCGCGCGCCCATGGCCTCGGTGTACTTGTAGCCGAGCTTGAAGATGTGGGCGATTTCGACAGCCTTGCCGACGACCAGCTTGCCGGGGCAGGCTTTCTTGACGCAGGTATCGTGATGGTCGCAATTCGGCTTGACGCAGGGATTCTTCGGGCAGCCCTCGCCCTCGTTGACGGTGCGGATGTCAGCCGAGAGGGTCCAGGTGAAATCCGTGCCCGGCGTCACGTTGCGCAGGTGGTAGTCAAGCTTATTGGCTCCGGCGACCATGTTCTTGCGGCCTTCGAGGGATTTGTCGATGGCGACCGTCAGACCGTTTTCAAGAGGCTTGGCGTCGGGCTTGAGGCCCACTGGACCCAGGAAGCCGGCGGGGCCGTTGAAAAACTGCTCCAGTTCCTCGGTCTGCATCGGCCGCAGTTCGGCCGCGCCTGTCGCGCCCATCAATTTCGTTTCATTGACCTGATGGTCGCCGCGCAAAAACGCTGCAACGCCGTGCCAGGAATCGGGCTTACCAGCCGCTCCGCGCTTCAGCGCCATGTAGGCCACACACTTGATGTCGTTGGCGGGCTGCATCTTCAGAAACGCCGCGACGTCGGCAATCGCGCCCATGCCGGGCGTGTGAATTAGCTCAGGGGCGCCGTCGCCGGTTGGCTCCAGCTCCGTGACGGGATCGAGTTTCGAGGTTGCTTTTTCCGTGTTGGCCGCGTAGCCGCAAACCGGGCAGCTTGCGATCAGGTCCTCGCCCGCGTCGGTGTAGACCATGAACTCCTGGGATTGCGAGCCGCCCATCGAGCCGGAATCCGCTTCGACGGCCTCGAACTTCAGGCCGCAGCGCGCAAAAATCCGCCGGTAGGTGGCGTCATGCAGCTCGAAGCTCTTGTCCAGGCCGGCCTTGTCGATGTCGAAGGAGTAGCTGTCCTTCATGGTGAACTGGCGGGTGCGCAGCAGTCCCGATTTCGGTCTGGCTTCATCGCGGAACTTGGTCTGAATCTGGTACCAGATCTGCGGCAACTGCTTGTAGCTGCGCAGCTCGTTCTTGGCGAGGGTGGTCATGATCTCCTCGTGGGTCATGCCCAGGCAGAGATCGGCGCCCTTGCGGTCCTTCAGGCGGAACATGTTATCGCCCATGCCGGTCCAGCGGCCGCTAGCCTCCCACGGCTCGCGGGGCAGCAGGGCTGGCAGGAAGAACTCCTGGCCGATTTTATCCATCTCCTCGCGTACGATGCCGATGATTTTGTTGATCGAGCGCTGGCCGAGGAAGAGGTAGCTGTAGATGCCCGCGCCGAGCTGACGAATGTAGCCCGAGCGGACGAGAAACTTGTGGCTGGCCACTTCGGCGTCTGCCGGGGCCTCGCGAAGAGTAGGAATAAAGAGTTTCGACCAGCGCTGCATGTGGATAGATACGTGCTTTCCCGCCGGCGAGCCGGCGCAGGACGATATACACCAGAAACCATTCTAAATGTTTCAGGAGTTGGATTGTGCCGGAGTGTGATTCATCGGGGGCAATCGCGTGAGCCTTCAGGGGCTTGCACTTGCACAAGGCGGGCGGCTGCGGCCACGTTCTCCAGATATAATGCGGCCATGCAGTCTTGTGTCCGCCAGATGGATCGACCGGTATGAAAAAACCTCTGCGCCTGATGCGCTACGGGCTTCCCTACATGCTGGAATGGCTGCCGGGCGTGCTGCTTCTGGCGATGGTCGGCGTGCTGGATACCTTTCGTGTTCTGCTGCTCCAGCCCATCTTCGATCAGGTTCTCAGGCCGGATGCGCCCGAAGGCCCCATCATCCTTGGCCTTGCCAAGAAACCCTGGCATTTTGACCTGAGGCTGCTGGTTCCGCACTTCATCCATATGCACAACGCATGGACGGTCGTGGCCTTTGCCCTGGTGCTTTCGACCCTGTTCAAGGGAATCTGCGATTATCTGGGCACCTACCTGGTGAACTACGCCGGCCTGGGCCTGATTACCGACCTGCGCAACCAACTCTACGAAGCCACGCTGCGCCGCTCGGCCAGCTTTTTTCATAAGCACGCCACCGGCACCATTCTTTCCACACTGATCAACGACGTGGACCGCGTGCAGGTTGCGGTCAGTTCGGTGATCGGCGAGTTCCTGCAGCAGTTTTTTACCTTCGCCGTCGGCATGGTTTTTGTCATTTATCTTGGCGGGCACCTCAGTTGGGCGCTTCTGCTGTTCATTCCCCTGGTGGTGGGCTCCGCTCGCAAGATCGGCGGGGAAGTGCGCACGCGCACGCGCACCGGTCAGGACAAACTCGCCGAAATCCAGAATATTCTGCATGAAACCGTCACCGGCCATCGCGTTGTGAAGGCCTTCAACACGGAGCTGTGGGAGATTCTTCGCTTCAAGAATGCGGCCAAGCGGCTCTTCCGCGCCAACCTGCGCAACCTGCGCATTCAGTCCATCAGCTCGCCGTTGATGGACTCGATCGGCGCCATTGCCATCGCCATGTTCCTGTTTATCGGGCGCAATGAGATTCTGCACGGGCGCATGACAATGGGCCTGTTCGGAGCTTTCATCATTCTGCTCTTCAAGCTCTACGATCCAGTGCGCAAGTTCGCATTTTTTTACAACAGCTTCCAGCAGGCCATGGGCGCATCGTCTTCGATCTTCGGCTTCATCGACACTGAAGACGACGTGAAGGAGAAGCCGCGCGCTTTTGCGCTGAAGAGCTTCAAAGACTCCGTTCAGTTTGAAAACGTGGGCTTTTCCTATTCGACCGGAGAGGGCGAGCACCAGATTCTGCACCACGTCGATCTGGAGGTTCATGCCGGCGAGATACTGGCGCTGGTTGGCCCCAGCGGGGCGGGGAAATCCACGCTGGTCAACCTGATTCCGCGCTTCTTTGACGTGACCAGCGGCCGCATCCTCATCGACGGCCACGATCTGCGCGACGTGACGCTGGGCTCGCTGCGCCGCCAGGTTGCCCAGGTGACGCAGGAGACCATTCTCTTCAACGACACGGTACGCAACAACATAGCTTACGGCCAGCCGGACGTTTACTTGAAGGTGGTGAAACAAGCCGCGCAGAACGCGCTGGCCCACGATTTCATCATGGACATGCCGCAAGGCTACGACACGGTGATCGGCGAAAAAGGCTTCCGGCTTTCAGGCGGCGAACGCCAGCGGCTGGCCATTGCTCGCGCCATTCTGAAGAATTCGCCGATTCTGATTCTGGACGAGGCCACTTCGGCGCTCGACTCCGAAAGCGAATCGCTGGTGCAGACCGCGCTGGCCAACCTGATGCAGGGACGCACGGCGATCGTTATCGCGCATCGCCTGGGCACCATTCGCCGCGCCAACCGCATCGCCGTTCTCGAAGACGGGCGGATTACCGCCATCGCCCCGCACGAGGAGCTGCTGATCACGTCGCCCACTTACCAGCGGCTTTATCAGTTGCAGTTCATGGACATACCGGAGGCATAATAAACTAATGGCTGTTCAAACAGTACTGCCTGGCTTCGCGCTTTACCGGCCTCCCATGAGGCCGCGAGCAGTGATTTCAGAGGCCCGGCTACCAACCAATACGACCGCACGCTTTCACCGCGTCCATCGGTGGTTCAATTTCATTGCGGGATTTTCACCTGAATTTGTCGATCATTATTGTGAATTGGCTGGTTTGGAACAGGGTTCAACCCTGCTCGACCCGTTTGCGGGATGTGGAACTTCGCTCGTCACTGCCGCGGAACGTGGTCTTTATGCCGTGGGATACGATCCCCATCCCATATTTAGCAGAATTTGCAATGCAAAACTTGTTGGCACAGATGCGGCTCACGTCATTCACAAATCTCAGGAAATACTGTTAGAGGGGTTCAAGAGGCCAGTTTTAACATCGGTATTGAGCGAATCCCAGAGCGCATTTCTGAAAAAGCTTTTCCATCTCGATATTCTTGAGTCCTTGCTCGGCGCACGAGAGTTGCTTCGCCACTGTGACTTGGCGGACAACGACCTTGCATTTCTCATGCTCTCACGTATTGTTGACAGTTGTTCTCATTCGCAGACAGATGGCATTTATAAGGCACCGACAAGCATGAAGCGCTCGCAGAGCCCGGCACTCGCTTGTGCTGAAATCGCCGACATCATGCTGGAAGATATCGAATCGCTGAACGGGATTGATCTCAGGCAATGCGGAAGAGTAATACCTCAATCATCGCGGACGATGGAACAGGTAGCATCTCAATCCGTGTCAATTATTGTGACTTCTCCACCATACTTGAATAATTTCGATTATGCCGAGATGACTCGTATGCTCTTGTATTTTTGGGGGATTGCGACGTCATGGGGTGACATAACCGATAAAGTTCGTCATTCGCTGATCGTAAATACCACGACAGCTCTGAAGGGGCAGAGACTGCTTCAATCTGCCTATCGAAAAAATATTTCGCGCGACGTTCAGTGCAAGTTGGATGAACTTGTTGTCGAACTTAAGCAGCGAAAGCGGGTGAAAAAAGGAAAAAAAGACTATGACCTTCTGATATATCCTTACTTTTCGCAAATGACCGACGTGTTGCGAGAAGGTTTCCGTGTGCTTCGAGCGGGAGCTTCCATTCATGTCGTCGTTGCGGATGCGGCTCTATATGGCGTTCACATCAGTACTCCGCAGATTCTACAATCTTGCATGGAAGAGATTGGTTTTCGCGGGCTTCAGTGTGACCTTATGAGACAAAGGGGGCACCGATGGATTTTGGCCAAACGCGAGGGATCACGAATTGGATTGGGCGAATATCACCTGCATGGAGTCAAATAAGATGAAATCTGATGCTCATCAACCGACTGTGGACTCCGAATCTCGGTTAACACTGTACCAAATGGCAGACGCCGAAATTCGCAACGCCATCACAAACTACCTGAAGCTCGTCAAGGCGACCAGAGGATTGACGAATATATCCATATCCGATATTGAGGATGAGCGTACCCGTACGATACTCCTCGCAGGCTTGGGAGTGCGCGATACGATGACTGCAGCGGTAGCCATCGAGGAGTGGAAGCGCAGACAAGCGATTCCGTTCGATCTTGAAACCGCGATTGCGGCCGGAGTTTACAGCAGTATCCGGAAGGCCGGTGCTGAGTTTTTGAACACGATGGAACAGGAGACGCAGGACTTCACCGTTTTTACTCCCGATTACATCAATAGTAATCCTCATTTACTCCCCCTCTTTCAGCACCTCAGCGGGATATTCAGCAAGGCAGCACTTAAAACTCAGATCGGCTCTGTCTCCGACAATGCGATATCTAAACCCGCATCCGTTCGACTGGCAAATCTTCTTCACGACAGAGTTAATCCGAATGCTATCAATAAAGGGGAGATTCTGCAGAGACTTGAATCCACGCTTGAGGGAATCGTCAGGGATCTGATTGGACGTGTGCTTTTTGAGTCGATTGTTGATCGAGCTCTTCATGAGCAGGGACTTAAATTTCAACGCGAGGAGGAATATAGTTCCCTCAAAGGCGTCGTATACGATTTCCGTGCGGACTTTGTGCTTCCGTCAGCAGACAAGCCTCTCGCATTCATCGAGGTTAGAAAATCTTCTTCCCGGCACGCTTCCCTATACGCCAAAGATAAAATGTTTTCTGCCATTAACTGGAAAGGCAAGAACTCCGATCTATTGGCAGTTCTGGTCATAGATGGTCCATGGACGGGAGAGACCTTGCGCGTCCTGGCGAATGTCTATGATTACGTTATACCGATTGCTCGCGTGGCCGATCTCGCAGTGATTTTAGACGCCTATCTGAAAGGCGATAAATCGAAGTTGAAATGGATGATCGAATTCAATATCTATCCGGCTTCGGGAGAGAAAGATTGTTTTGATGTCTGAATTCGTTTTAAGGACTCAACTTTATGGAGCTTCAAAACGAAACAGCAGGCAGAGGACGAAAATGCCGATTTATTCGATGACTGGATTTGCGCGCGCTCAGGTGCGGGTAAACGATCAGCTCAGCTACACGCTCAGCGTCAAAAGCGTGAATCACCGCTTTCTCGACGTGCAGTTCCGCCTGCCTTCGGGGCTGGACGCGCTGGAGATGGAACTGCGCAAGGCGCTGAAGGAAAACCTGGTGCGCGGCCACGTGGAGCTGACCCTTTCGGTTGACCGCTCGAGCCAGCAAACGGCCGGCTACAACCGGGAGTTGGTGAACAGCTATCTGGCAGCCTTTGCGGCGGCGCGCGAGGAGCATAAGCTCGAAGGCCAGCCGGATTTGAACGCCATTCTGCGGCTGCCAGGAGCGCTGCAGAACGAGAACCACTCGAACGGCGAAGAGGATCTGGCGTTGCTGACCGAAAGCGTGCAGCGCGAGATAGCGCCGCTGCTTGAACAGTTGAAGACGATGCGGGCGAGGGAGGGCGAGTCTCTGCAGGCGATTCTGGAAGGGACGCTGGACCGGCTGGCTGAAGCCACCGAGGGCGTGGAAGCGATGCGCCCCGAAATCGAACAGCAATACCAGGAGCGGCTCACACAGCGGCTTGAAGAGGCCACCGGCCCGGAGTTCAACCGCCAGCGGCTGTTGGAGGAAGTTGCCGTGCTCGTCGACCGAAGCGACATCGCCGAGGAACTGGCCCGCATGAAGACGCACATCGGCCACTTCTGCGAGTTGTTGAAGGCCGGGGGCGAAACCGGCAAGAAGCTGGACTTTCTGCTCCAGGAAATGAACCGCGAGGCCAACACGCTGCTTTCCAAGACCGGCAGCATCAGCGGCCAGGGAACGCGCATTACCGAACTGGGACTGGCGATGAAGTCGGAGATCGAAAAGGCCCGCGAACAGATTCAGAACGTGGAGTAGCAGGGCAGTGGTCAGTGAACAGTGGTCAGTGAACAGTTAAAAGTGGAATGATCCGCAATTTCTACGCGGAGTTGAGCGAACTTAAGGGCATTTTCGGAATACGCGTCGACTCTTTGAGAGGTGTGCAAGATGACTCTTTCTTGAGAAGATGAGCCACTTGCACGCGTGCTTTCGGACCGCATGGTAATTCTGGGTTTGCACTAGTTGGCTTGATCTGCTCGGGCTACCGCAAACAAAACTGACCACTGTTCACTGTCCACTGACCACTGTCCAGAGGATAATGTCATTATGGCGGGAATTCTTTTCATCATTTCGGCGCCCTCGGGCTCGGGCAAAAGCACGCTGGTGAACGAGGTGCGCAAGCAGTTGAGCGGCATCGAGTTTTCCGTTTCCTGGACTACGCGCCAGCCGCGCGGCTCGGAGCAGGACGGGCGCGAATACCATTTCACCACGCGCGAGGAGTTCGAGCGGATGATCGCCGCCGGAGAGTTTCTGGAGTATGCCGAAGTCTTCGGCAAGGACCTCTACGGAACGCCGCGCGCGTCGCTTGAGCAGGCCCGCCGTGATGGCCACGATCTGGTGCTCGACATCGACGTGCAGGGAGCGGCGAAGGTGCGCGCCTCCATGCCAGAGGCGGTGAGCATCTTCGTTCTGCCGCCTAATCCCAGGGTATTGCGCACGCGCCTGCGCAATCGCAGCCGCGCCGAGGGCGTCGTCAACGAAACTGAGGTTTACCGCCGCCTCAACGAAGCCAGCAAAGAGATTGAGAATTATCACGAATACGGCTATATACTGGTCAACGACGTCCTGGACCGTGCGGTGGCGCAATTAGAAGCGGTTGTACAGGCTGAACGCTTCTATCGCAATGACGAGCCAATCGCCTTTCGCTCGCGCCGGGTGCTGGAGGTGGCGGCAGGCTGCCTGCAGGTCAATTCGCAGGAGCGGCTGAAGCCCGTGCTGGAGGCTTTTGGGATTCTGAATCCCCTTGGCCCGCGGCAATTGAGCTTTGATGTGGGCCTCGATGACGAGGACTCCGAAGAGGATGTTGACGAAAGGGAGGATTCCGGCAAGGAAGCCTCCAATGACAACCAAGAGGAATCCGATGAAGATTGAAACCGGCTTCGACTCGAACTATCGCAAGGTTCTGGTGGCTGCCCGTCGCGCCCGCCAGTTGCAGAACGGCTCCCATGCACTTGTCGCCACCCATTCCAATAAACCCTGCCGCATTGCGCAGGATGAGATTGAGGCCGGCAAGATCGCCTATGTCAAGGCTGATGTGCCGGTGGTCAAGCCGCCGGTGGAAGGCCCGGCGATTCCCATTCTGTTGAGTTGATTTTTCTGCTGCGTATGACTCTGTCGTGGTAAGCGCGGCGCAGCAGTGTCGTATTCATGTCTGTTGGATTTGCGGCGTGCTTTCACGCGTTCAGAACTTCAAGGGGCTTTTTTGAGGAGAAGCGATGTTTCGCAGCAAGACAAGACTGATGCTGCTGATCTTCATTGTTGCGTTTCTTATCAGGCTTCTGGCAGTGTTTGCGCTGCGCGACATTCACGCGGGACCCACAAGAGCATTTGGAGCCGACGGGATCGAGTTTAACGAACTTGCCTATCAGGTTTCGGTCGGGCACGGATATGTTTTGCAGCCCGGTCATCCGACATCCTTCCGGGCTCCGGGATTTCCCCTCTTTCTGGCAGGCGTTTATTTCCTGGCTGGGCGGATTTATCCGCTGGTCTACGCGATTTTTTGCGCGCTGGGAGCAATGGCCTGCGTGCTGACTTTCCTGGTGGCGTCAGAACTGCTCGGACCGGGTCGGGGCCTCATCGCCGCGGCCTTTGCCGCCATCTATGCGAGCAGTGTTTACGACGCCACTGTCTTTGCATCCGAGAACCTGTTCGTGGTCTGCCTGGGATTATGCGTCTGGCTATTCCTGCGATATCTGAAAAACGGCTCTTTATGGGAACTGTTTTTTTCAGCGCTATCGATGGGATGGGGAATATTGACCAGGCCCTTTGCGCTGCTTCTGATTCCCTTGTTCGTTTCCGTTCTTCTGTGGAGAATGTGGAAGACGAGGAAGATCCTCCTCGTGCAGTTCGTGCTGCTCGCCGTCACGCCCCTGGCCGTAGTAGCTCCCTGGACGATTCGGAATTACTCGGTCTTCCACCAGTTTGTTCTGGTAGCAAATAATGGCGGAAGCACGTTTTACGGTGGCAATAACGATCGCGTGCTGCGAGAGCCCGCTTACTATGGCGGCTGGATCAGCACAACAGAATTGCCTTACAGGAATATGGTTGATGCTACCCCAAACGAAGTCGCTCATGACAAGGAGGAATGGCGCCTCGGCATGCACTGGGTCAAAGAGCATTTGGAGTCGATGCCACGGTTGTGTTTCTACAAACTGGTTCGCCTGTCGCTTCCTGATATTTCATCGGCAAACCGGAAATATGTCCTGCTCCAGTTGATCGGCGCCACGCCATTGATCCTTTTGGAACTGATCGGATTGTTCCGATGCCTGCGCAGCCGGCGATACTGGACAGAAGGATGGATGATGGCGCACGGAATCATCGCGGCGACCATCATCACTGCACTTATTTTCTGGGGAAGCCCTCGTTTCAGGGATGCAAATCTGCCCTTGCTGATGGCATACGCGGCAGTTGGATTGCAGACAATACTGCCTGGCAAGCTGACCGCCGCCTGCGCAGGATGGGCTTCGAGACTGAAATCATAACTTCTTGCGGAGCCCGGTAATTCTGTTCTGAAGTAATGACGGTGTCAGCAAGGCAGGCGCATGGCCCAGTCAGATGCGCTACCGTCTGGCGGCGCGCTGGGCGCTTCCCGCTTCCGGAAGGACGCGGAAGGAGTTTTCAAGGCTGCACAGGAAGTTGAACCGGACGATATACCAGAGCGCCCAGATGCCGTCCTTCATCCCGATCTTTTTGCCTTGCTCGTATGTACGTCCGTAGTAGGAGATCGGCACTTCATAGATGGCGACGCCGAGTTTGGCGATCTTTGCCGTGACTTCGATCTCGAAGCCAAATCCGCTGCTGGTGATGATCATGTTGCGGATGATCTCGCCGCGAAAGGCTTTATAGCAGGTTTCCACATCGGTCATGTTGATGTTTGTGCAGAGGTCTGAGAGAAACGTCAGCCCCCTGTTTGCGAGGTAGTGGTAGAAGTACAAGACGCGCGACGCCTTGCGCACCAGAAAGCGCGAGCCGTAAACCACGTCGGCGTCGCCATTCACGATTGGCGCAATCACCTCGCCGATTTCGGCCGGGTTATATTCCAGATCGGCATCCTGCACGATGACGATCTGGCCAGTAGTCATCAAAAAGCCTGTCTTCAGCGCCTCGGTTTTGCCCGCGTTCGCCGCGTGGTGGGCGACTTTGACTTTCGGGTGCTCCGCGGCCAGCCGGTCGGCTATCTCATGCGTCCCATCGGTGGAACAGTCGTCGACAAGGACGATTTCGCCAGCCTCCGGAACGGCCAGAAGGCGCTTCACGATTTCGGACAACGTAGCTTCTTCGTTGTAGGCAGGGACAACGATGGAAAGCAGAGGCTGTGTTTCAGATGGAATAGACATTCTGGGGTCTGATTATAGCCACATCTGTCTGCCCGTCACAATCGAAACCGTCTACAATCAAGCCATGAGAGTCATCGTCGGAGTATCGGGCGGGATTGCCGCGTACAAGGCGGCCGAACTGGTTCGCGCGCTTCAACGGCAGGCCCTCGAAGTGCACGTGGTCATGACGGAGGCGGCCTGTAAATTTGTTCAGCCGCTGACGTTTGCCGCGCTCACGGGCCACAAGGTCGTCACGGGCCTGTGGGAAGAGACGGGAAATACATACGACGCCTCGATCGAGCACATCAGCGAGGCGCAGTGGGCCGATGCCATGGTGATCGCCCCGGCCACGGCCAACATCCTTGCCAAGTTTGCCCACGGCATTGCCGACGATTTCATCAGCACCCTCTATCTGGCTACGCAGGCGCCGGTGCTGGTGGCTCCGGCCATGAACACGAATATGTGGGAGCATCCGGCCACGCAGGCGAATCTGGAAGTCCTGCGGCAGCGCGGCGTGCACGTGATTGAACCGGACACGGGCGAACTGGCATGTGGAATGGTGGGCACCGGGCGGATGGCCGAGCCCGAAGCCATCGCTGAAGCCGTGCTGGGCACGCTGGGACGCCGGCGCGACCTGGCCGGCGAAGTGGTGCTGGTGACCGCCGGAGGCACGCGCGAGGCACTGGACCCGGTGCGCTTCATTGGCAACCGCTCCAGCGGCAAGATGGGCTACGCCCTGGCGGAGGCCGCGCAGAGCCGCGGCGCCAAGGTCATCCTCATCAGCGGGCCGTCGTCGCTGCATCCGCCCGCGCACTGCGAACTGATCAGAATCACCACCGCGGCAGAGATGCGCGAGGCCGTGCTGAAGCGCATGACCGAGGTCACGCTGGTCATCAAGGCCGCGGCCGTGGCCGACTACCGGCCGGTCACGGTATCCGAGCAGAAGCTCAAGCGCAGCGGGCCTCTCACCCTGGAACTTTCGCCCACGGAGGACATTCTGGCCGAAGTCGTTCGCCAGCGGCGTCCGGGGCAGTTGATTGTGGGCTTTGCCGCCGAGACAGAGAAACGCATGGAAAATGGCCGCGCCAAGCTGCTGGCCAAGGGAGTGGACGCCATTGTTGTGAACGACGTGAGCGGCGAGGGCGTAGGCTTTGACGCAGACAACAACGCGGCCACGTTCCTCACTCTGTCGACTGCCATCGAGCTGCCCAAAATGTCGAAGCGCTCGCTCGCTGACCGCATTCTGGACGAGATTCTCACCCTGCGCCGGCCAAGTTCAGTCGTTCTGGAACTGGACCAAGAGGAAGACCAGAAGCGCCGGCAGGATCGCGTGCTGGACGAGACAATTCCGCATGTCGCCAGCCGCCGGCAACTGATCGTGGAGTAGGCAACATTGGCGCAATCGCTCGATTCCGCAACCCGTGAAGCTGTATTGACCCGCGTCCGCTTTTACCGCGATCTGGGCATTACGGAGTTCTATCGCCGTCCGGTGGACCCGGCGCTTCTGGCTCAGCTTGCCGCCGCGGCGGAAGTGCAGCAAACTCCGGGCGCCCAAGAGCCTGTTTCCGAGATTGGGGATTCAGATTCTCAGCCCGTTCTGCTTCAGGAGGACAATCTCATTTCGCCCCGCAAATCAATACCAGCCCCGCCGCAGGTGGCTGCCGAGGTTCCTGTGGCCGAGCGCGCCGCCGCACTCCAACTCATTCGCGACGAGATCGGCGATTGCACTCGCTGCCCACTTCACAAGGGCAGAAACAAACTGGTCTACGGCGACGGCTCGCCTACGGCCCGGCTGATGTTTGTGGGCGAAGGCCCGGGGGCCGACGAGGACGCGCAGGGGCTGCCCTTTGTGGGTCGCGCGGGCCAACTGCTCAACAACATGATCACAGCCATGGGACTCAAGCGCGAAGAGGTCTACATCGCCAATGTGGTGAAGTGCCGTCCGCCAGGCAACCGCGTTCCAGAGCCGGAAGAGATCGCGACCTGCTCGCCGTTCCTCTTTCATCAGATTGATGTCATCCGCCCTCAGGTGCTGGTTGCCCTGGGAGCGACGGCGGCTACCTGCCTGCTGGGCCAGCGCCAGCCGCTGGCCGGGCTGCGTGGCCGTGTTCATGCCTTCCGCGGCACGCAGCTCATCGTCACCTATCACCCGGCGTACCTGCTGCGCGACCCGCGCCAGAAGAAAGAAGCCTGGGCCGACCTGCAGATCGCCATGCGCGAACTGGGGCTCAAGCCGCCCAAACGGGGATAGAGCATTTGCAGGGTTGGATTCGTGGTCTCCCACCCATTTCACAAAAATACAAGAAGCAGGTCCTTCGACTCGCTGCGCTCGCTCAGGATGGATGGGGCACGGAGCTTTGTGGGTTGGATGAAGGGTACCCAGGTTTGGCGGTATGAAAATGCTCTCAGAAGAGCGGCGCATTTTTGCTTTCTGGGGAGTTGAAGTAGCGAACCCAGAAGGCGAACCTTGCGCTGGTGGCCAAGGGCATTGATCCTGTTTTCGATCCGATTTCCATGGTTGCAGGCGCGGATGGGTCGCAGGCTGGCCACTTCGGGGCCTGCGGCAGGTTCGGATCGCCAGTTTTCGCAAACTCCTTCAGATAGGAAGAAGCGGTGTTGGAGACCTGGGAATCGACGGGTTCCCAAGGGCGATCCAGGGCCGCGAGATTCCGGAAGAAATAGGGAAGCTCGCCTGAATGAAACGCACCGAACTCGGGATGCTGCGGCCAGGGAATTGCGCGGTCAAAGTAGTACGTGTAGACCGGGCTTTTGTGGTTCTTGAGGCGGCGCGCGGCCCAGAGATACATGGAGACGCGCTCGCGATCGCGGTTGCTTTCAACGGCGGCCGCACGGGCCTCGTCATCGCTTTTGGCGGGGTAGAGGCTCAGAAATTCGTCCGCCATTCCGCCATAGAGATGATGCGCCATCTCCGCAAGCTCAGAGGCGGAGTGAATCGGCGGCCCGCCGAGCATTGCATCGTTGGCCTGGTAGCCGGTGATGACCGGCACGTCAGAATCAACGGCCTGATCGGTGAGCGCGAGTGGAGACTGCGGCAGAATCCAGCCATCGGATACCGGCCCAAACCTGGGCGCCGAAAAAGAGTCTCCCGGGCGGGGCAGCAAATCAGCGGCCGGGATGGCGCGGAGCTCTTTGATCGAGTGCGCGCTGTGAGAGCTGGCGAGTTTCACGCCGGCCTCTTCAGCCGCTGACAGAGGGGACATGGGGAGTCCTGCGATTGCCAGGCCGCTATCGGCAACGGCGCGCTGAAAGAGGCCCTTGGCCTCAGGAGATGCGAGCAGAGCGCCTACGCTGAAGGCGCCGGCAGACTGTCCCCAAACCGTTACGCGGCCAGGATCGCCCCCAAAGCCGCGGATATTGGACCGCACCCATCGCAAGGCCGCGATCTGGTCCATGAAGCCGTAGTTGCCGGAGGCGTGATGAGCCGATTCCGCGGTCAAATCCGGATGAGCAAGGAAACCGAAGACGCCGAGGCGGTAATTGATGGTTACGACGACCAGGCCCGTGCTGGCAAGATTGGTTCCGTCATAGACGGGGATGCTTCCGGAGCCCTCGGTAAAGGCTCCTCCGTGTATGAAGACAATAACCGGCAAGTCGGCGGCTGCTGACGGTTTTGGCGTCCAGACATTGAGATAGAGGCAATCCTCGCTGGCCTGATTCTGAACCAGAAATTCCTTGGTCCAGGGGAGGAATTCTCCATGAAGGGATTGCATGCAACTGGCTGCGAATGCATCGGTATGGCGCACGCCCGTCCATGCCGCCGGAGGCGCGGGTTCGCGCCAGCGCAAATCCCCGACGGGCGGAGCGGCATAGGGAATGCCTTTGAATGCCATGACGGAAGAAATGCCGTCGTTTTGGCCGGAAAGATCGCCGGAGGCGGTTTTCACTATGATGGCAGATGCGGTTTTAGCGGAAATCTGCTGAAGGGATGCGGCAAGAACCAGGGAACAAACGGCCAGTCTTATTACAAAACTCATTTTGGGTCTCCCGAAATCAAATCCAAGTTGGAATCATAACGCGCTGGAGCAGATTGTCATTTTAAGTGGGCGAATCGAGATACCTGCCTGATTTGAAATCGAAGGATAAATTATTCCTTGATTTTTTCCCACCAACTTAATGGCCTAACGAAGATCACTAGCTCTCCAGGCTATGGTGAAGCTGTGGCCTTTCCGCAGGTATTCGGCATGACGATGCCCTCGCGCATCAACTGCTTCGTCGAGATTTCTCGAATATCAAGCCAGGAATAATCTGGCGTCTGCGGTTGATACAGCACATATCCAGCATTGATCCGGAGCGAATCGTCGTATTTCACAACAGGGTTGACCACACCAAACGTGCCGCAGTTCTTGCAGCGATTCGAAATGTTAACTTCGCTGTCATGATCCGTTAGGCGCAGCCGCGCAATGCCGTTCTTATCCGTCGGAATTGCCATCGCTTCTTTGCGCTGGTTTCCTACCCACACATTCACATGGCCAGACGCCATGGAGTGGCCGCTCCGCCCATTCAGAATCTTGATCGTAAGTGCTTGTCCGTGAAGAAGAGTGGCTGACGCAGCAAGGACAAAAAGCACGAGAACCTGTGCCGCACTGCTGAAAAATGGTTTCTCCCGCAAAAAGGCCTCGCGCGCTGTTAAGAACATGACGGATTGTCCCTTAGACTCGCTGGATCAAGAAGGTGAAAAGCTAAACCCGTGCCCTTTCAAAACCCGATTATTGCTACAACTTGCTACGCCTGGTCTTTCCAGAGCATGACGCCGCCGAGAAGGCCGGTGGTGTTGGGGACGATGGTCACGTTGGGGCCGGGGGTGAAGAGGATCTTTTTGGTGTTGCCGCCGCCGATGTAGAGGTGATCCCAGTTGAAGAGGGCCGCGGTCTGCTTGATGGCCGCCTGAAGGAAGTCGTTCCAGCGCGCCTTGCCGAACTTGTCGAGGCCGCGGCGGCCAAGGTAGTCCTCGTAGGTCATGCCCTTTTTGCGCCAGGGGTGGTGGGCCAGTTCCAGGCCGGGGCAGAGGCGGCCTTCGGTGAAGAGGGAAGAGCCCATTCCGGTGCCCAGCGTCAGCACCAGTTCGACGCCTTCGCCCTTGATGGCCCCGTAGCCCTGCACGCCGGCATCGTTGCAGACGCACACCGGTAACTGCCAGCGCTTTTCCAGCGTGGCCTGGAGCGGGAAAGCCACCCATTCCGGATGGAGATTGGCGGCTGTGTAGGTGGTTCCGCGCTTGATGACGCCGGGAAAACCGACTGAAACCCGGTCGAATTGCCCCATCAGCTTGCGCAATTCATCCAGCCCGGAAAGAACCGCTTCGGGCGTGGGCACGGCCGGGGTGAGGACGCGCTGGCGTTCGCCGAGCGGCGTGCCGGCAGCATCCAGCAACATGGCCTTCAGCCCCGAACCGCCAATGTCGATGGACATCGTGATGGGGCCGGCAGGGTTCGGCGAGGCGATGGGGGCAGGAGCGGTGGCGACGGTGGCGGGATCGACAGCAGTGGGGGCGGCGGCGGTGGAAATAATAGGAGTCATCAGCACGAATTGTACTGTGTGCGGGCGGGTTTGCAAGGGCAGATTGAAGACGATATGCACAAATCATCCCGGATGCGTCGCTCGATCCCCTAAACTGAGTCTTGCCCCTCATGCCCGCCTACTGCGAAGTCGCGTTGCCTGTGCCGCTTGACCGCGTGTTTACTTACGCGGTCCGCGAGGGGCAACTGCCGCAAAGGGGAGCGCGGGTGATTGTTCCCTTCCGCAACGAAAAGCTGATCGGGGTGGTGACAGCGCTCGACGCCAAGGCTCCAGCGGAGGTCGAGGTCCGGACGATTGAGGCGGTTCTGGACGACGAGCCTCTCTTGAGCGACCGGCTGCTGTCGCTGGCGGGGTGGATGGCCCAGTACTACCTGGCCCCGCTGGGCGAGGTGCTGCGCGGGATGTTGCCGCTGATGGCCGAGGTGAGGCGGACTGTTTATTACCGCATTACCGATCTGGGAAGGGATGTGCTGGCGAAAAGCGTGGAGGGGGCAGTTGAGGATTCCCAGGTCTCAAAGTCGAGACCTGGGGCACCCGAAGTTCAAGGGGATTTGATGATGTACGGGCTGAAGCCCGTACCCTCCACGCAAAGGCACGCAGGCTCAAGGGAGGTCACAAAGCGGCGGAACAGGATTTCCGCCGAGGAGCAGGACCTGGAGCGGCGGGTGCTGGAGCGGCTGGCTTCCGGCGAGGCGGTGAAGGTTTCCACGTTGCGCACGGCCACCGCGGCCACGCTGCCGGTGCTGGCAGGTCTGACGCGCAAGAAATGGATTGCGCGCGAGAATGCCGCCGTCGAGCGAGACGCGCGGCGCATGGAACGCTTTGCCGTGCTGATTCCCGAGGCGAGGCTGCCGGCCTTGACTGCGAAGCAGCAGGCCATCCTGGCCGAACTGGCGGCCTGCGGCAACGAGCTGCCGCTGGCCGAGTTGCGCCGCAAGGATTTGCCCAGTTCCACGCTGCAAACGCTGGTGCGGCGGGGACTGGTGCGCATCGAGGAGCGGAAGGCGGCTTTCCGCATGGGCGGACTGGAGCCTGTGGAAGGACCGTTCCGGCTGGACGAACCGCAGATGGAGGCGCTGGCAAGCCTGGCGACGGCGCTGGGGGAATTCCATGCCTTTCTGCTGCATGGCGTGACGGGCTCGGGGAAAACGGCGGTTTATCTGGCGGCGATGCAGAGAGCGCTGGATCGCGGGCTGGGGTCGATTCTGCTGGTTCCCGAGATCGGCCTCACGCCGCAGACGGTGGGACTGCTGGACGCGGCCTTCGGCGAGAAGGTGGCGCTGTTGCACTCGGCGCTGACGCCAGAGGAGCGCAGCGAGCAGTGGCGGCGCATCCAGCGTGGCGAAGCGCCCATCGTGGTTGGCACGCGGTCGGCGATCTTTGCGCCTGTTCCGCGTCTGGGCTTGATCGTGGTGGACGAAGAGCACGACCAGAGCTACAAGCAGGAGGAGACGCCGCGCTACAACGCCCGCGACGTGGCTGTGGTGAGGGCCAAGCTGGAGGGCGCGGTGGTGGTGATGGGCTCGGCGACGCCATCGCTGGAAAGCTGGCAGAACTCAGTCGCGGGCAAGTATCAGCGCATTGAAATGAGCGAGCGGGTGATGAACCGCCGGCTGCCCGAGGTCGAGCTGGTCGACATGCGCAAGGAGTTTCAGGAAACCGGCGAGGAACAGCTTTTTTCACGCGCGCTGGTCGAGCAGACGCGCCAGGCTCTGGATCGGGGCGAGCAGGCGCTGATCCTGCTCAACCGGCGCGGCTACTCGTTTGCCGTGATTTGCCGCGCCTGCGGAGAAAAGCTGGAGTGCGAGAACTGCGCCATTGCGCTGACCCACCACAAGCGCTCCGCTGAAGACTCGTGCGTGGCGCGCGAAGGCCAGCGGCTGGAGTGCCACTACTGCGGCTTTCAGCGAAGGGTGCCCGCGCACTGCCCCAAATGCGGCAGCGAGCATCTTTACTTTTTAGGCGCCGGCTCTGAGCAGGGCGAGGAGCGGCTGGGCGAAATCTTTCCCACGGCGCGCATCGGGCGCATGGACCGCGACACGGTGCGCGGCCGTAGCGACCTGGAGCGGCTGCTGACACGGCTGCATTCGGGCGAAATCAACCTGCTGGTGGGCACGCAGATGATTGCCAAAGGCCACGACATTCACGGCGTCACGCTGGTGGGCGTGGTGGGCTGCGACCACTCGCTCTCGATGCCGGACTTCCGCGCGGCCGAGCGGGTCTTTCAGCTCATCACGCAGGTTTCTGGGCGGGCCGGAAGGGGCGAGCTGCCGGGGCGCGTCGTGGTGCAGACCTACTACCCGGACCACTACGCAGTACAGGCCGCCAGCCACAATGATTACGCCAGCTTTGTGGAGCAGGAATTGAAGTACCGGCGCTGGATGCACTATCCGCCCTTCGGCGTGCTGGCCAACGTGCTGGTGCAGTCGGAGAAGCTGGAAGAGGCGGCGGGCTGGGCTTCTCTTTTGGGCAAGTATCTCGTCCAAAGCCAGACCAGCGGAGCTGTGCGCGTGCTGGGCCCCTGCACGGCGCCCATCGCGCGCATCAAGCGCGCCTACCGCTTTCACATGATTCTGAAATCCGCCTCGCGCAAGGCGCTGAATGCGGCTCTGCGCGGCATGCTGACCCACGCCGACGAGGCCGGAATTCCGCGCAGGAATCTGGTTGTGGACGTGGATGCCCTGCGACTGATGTAGCCAACTGCGGTGGGGCCAATCGGCTTCGGCGCGGACGGATAAGTGGCATTGGCCTTTCCGCTTCGCAAAGTGCACGAAGGATGGAAGCAGGTGCGCATTATATCTCGATATTGGAGAATTATCTTGCTGTTTTGAAATTCAATATCGGCAAGGATTGGTCCAGAGGTGATTATGCGAACGAAAATTCTCTGTGCTGGCAGCAATCAGACTGTCATGGGCTCTGAAGAACCGAAAGGAACCGTAATGTGCCGGGTTTGCGGAACCAACATGTTGCCAATGAAGACGATCAATATGGAAAGTGGAGAACAAAAACATTCCGTGCCTGAACATCACATTTCTGCAGTCGTGAGGCATCCGAAGCTCCGGCCAAAGAGCACATCATATCCTAATAGAAGATCACGGGGGAGCGCGCGAAATCCGAGTAAAAGATGATAGTAGTTCTGAGTCCTGGGGACTTCATCTTTCGGCGCTTATCAACGGCAGCGCAATCAAAATTTCCTGGCGGCCATCAATAATTCTCAAACAGATCTTCGTGGGTTCCGGTCCGCTCCAGGTGAAGTTTTTCTGGGGTGGCGGTATAGATCAGCACCCAATCGGGATCGACGTGAGCGTCCCGGTAGCCGGCCCAATTGAGCTTGAGCGGATGGTCCTTGTATTGCGCAGGCAAGGGCTCTGCCGCGAGCAGAAGTTCGATCAGCGTTTTCAGTTTTTCGAGGTCTTTTCCTCTTTTCTGAAGCCGCCTCACGTCGCGGTGAAATTGGCTGGAATAGCTCGGTGAGCGCATCAGATTCCCAGTTGATGGAAGAGATCGGCGGCATTCTTCGCCTCATGCACTTCCACGCCCTGGGCGGTCTTGTGCATGGTCTCTTGTGTGAGCTTGTTGGGCTTCAAGTCGAAGGGCAGAGCGTTCTCATTGGCCACGCGTGTCAGGACGATGCGCATCACGTCAGAGACAGTGAGGCCCATCCCTTCGAGCACAACAGTTGCCTTTTCCTTCACATCAGCGCGGATTCGGGAGCGGACAACGGAATTTGCGGCCATGCACATATTGTAGCCCAATTGAGCTACGGGATGCGATGAACCACATAGCCGCGCACCGTTATTTTGCGGGCTCGCCGGTCTCGAGGACGTGAAGTTCCTTGCCGGGTTTGAAGCGGACGGCCTTGCCGGGGGTGATGCTGACCTCAGTGCCGGTGCGGGGATTGCGGCCGATGCCGGTTTTGCGGGCGCGGACGCTGAAGACGCCGAAGCCGCGCAATTCGATGCGCTCGCCGGCTGTCAGAGCCTGTTTGAGGCCCTCGAAGACCGTATCCACAGCTGCTTCCGCCTTGGTGCGGGGAAGGCCTGTGCGTTCGATCACATGATGGACGATGTCCTGTTTAATCATAAGGGTAACCTCGCTGGCGCAACTATCTTACTCTACTACGACCTGCGGGTTTGATGCTACAGCTTTTGGAACGATTGTGAAATGGCGGCATGGCAAGGAGACGCGCCGCGTTTTTTTGTCTGAGGACGACGTGCTGTCGAGGCGTCCAGAGTGGTTCTCCAAATCCCAAGAAGTTGCCAAAGCCGCGCAAAGTGGCTTTTTCTTCCACCCCAACGAGCGGAAATCGCTTGCTGGGGACACCGGAGGAAAGAGCCACAAAAGGTTTATGCCTTCCCTCTATACCAATTGGAGAATCGCTCTGCGGCCTGCATTTTCTGGCCAAAAGAGGGCTTGCACATAGTCTGTTGAAAATCGCCGACGGATTTCGTAAGATAAGCAGCACGATACTCGTTAACCATGAATGAGTTAGATGCGGGAATGGGCCAGAGCAGGAAAAGGAAGAGCATGTCAATTCAGAGTGATCGCTGGATCAGGGAACAGGCCATTGATCACCGCATGATCGAACCTTTCTGCGAGAAGCAGGTGGCCGCTGGCGTGATCTCGTATGGCGTGTCCTCGTACGGCTACGACCTGCGCGTCTCGGATGAATTCAAGATCTTCACCAATGTGAACAGCGCCATCATCGATCCGAAGGCCTTTGACGAGCGGTCGTTTGTCTCGGTGCAGGCTGATTCGGTGATTGTGCCGCCGAACTCGTTCGCATTGGCCCGTTCTGTTGAGTATTTTCGTATCCCCAGGGATGTTTTGGCGATTTGCGTTGGGAAGTCAACCTATGCGCGTTGCGGAATCATTGTGAACGTGACGCCATTCGAGCCGGAGTGGGAGGGATTCGCAACACTGGAAATCTCCAACACGACGCCGCTACCGGCCAAGGTTTACGCCAACGAAGGGCTGTGCCAGATTCTGTTTTTCCGTTCCGATGAGCCTTGTGAGGTCAGCTACGCCGACCGCAAGGGCAAGTATCAGAAACAGCAGGGAATCGTGCTTCCACGGATCTAGAGCTTTTTGGAAATTGTGTAGACGGTAATTTTGCCGGTATCCCACCCATTCCGCGAATGGAAAACGCAGATCCTTCGACTGCGCTCAGGAGCGGAATGGATGGGGCACGGAAGTCTATAGCAAAAGCTAAGATGCTCTAAAAGTCGGACGCGGGAATTCCGTTTGGGCTGGTTCGGAAAGCGGCATCATGCGTGGCGATGCGGAGGCGTGTCTTCCGCACACACAGGGCTCGGTCCTGCTGTTTTTGCCGGGAGGCACAAGATGCGTTCGATCCCGAACCCTGAACCAATCCGCGTGGGTGTGTTGACAGATGAGCCGATCCGCAACCAGGGGCTCGCGAGTATCTTTGAATACCGGCCCAGCAAAGGCTATGCCCGGCTCTCTCCTGTTTTTGGGAGCATCGAGGAACTGTTGTCCGACCCGACGCTGGGTTTTCTGGTGGTGGACCTGCACGCTCTCGCCAGCGCGGCGGAGACCATGGCGGTCATTCGCCGCGAGCGTCCCGGCATCCGGCTGATCGTTATCGGCCCGGAGGGAAATGACGGGCTGGTGATGAAAGCGATTTTGGCCGGAGCCCGTGCTTACCTCGATTTGAAGGCCGACCCGGAGGTTGTGCGCCATGCCATCGAGGTGGTTACCGATGGCTCGATCTGGGCGCCGCGACGGCTGCTTTCGAAGTTGATTGATCAACTGCTGGGAGCCTCAGAGGCCAGCCACACCAACGCTCCTCCTCACTTGACAGCCCGAGAGCGCCAAGTGCTTGAACTGATTCTGGGGGCGCGCTCGAATCGCGAGATTGCCCGCCAGTTGGGCATTGAAGAGCGCACCGTGCAGGCCCATGTCAGCCGGCTGCTGCGCAAAACGGGCGCGAGCAACCGGATCGATCTGTCGATGCGCGCACTGCATCACAGCCTGCTGCCTGGCGCCGGCATCCATAACTTCTGCCAGGGTGAGTACCGCCAGGTTGCGGCACAAGGCGCGCGGCCTGTTATCTATCAATCAACAGATGATGTTACTTAACTCCATACTCCTTCCGTAATCTTGTGCGAATCTCTAGTAACTCAGAGTATGAGTTACAGAAACAACGCAGATCTGGGGAAAGGAGTTCCCAGGCAGCATGTTTCGCATGATGCCTGGGAACTCCTCTTTTTTTTGTTTTTGACATCGAACTTCTGCTCTGTGTTGCACCCATTCAGCCCTCTCCCGCGTCTAGAGCGGTTCTCCAATACATGTACAATAGCCGGCATCATTGAAGGTGGCTTTTTCTTGAGGAAAAAGCCACTCGGCAGCATCGGTTTCGGTCTATAGCAATTGGAGAACCGCTATATCTTTGCATTGAAGAAGTCAAGGCCGGTCACTCCGGTCTTGGCTTCAACCGCCGCCATCTGCCTGGCTGAGTGAACAGGCTTGAGGATGCGCGTTTGGGCTTGAATGCTGTAGCCTGTCTGAGGATGCTCCAGTGCTGATGCCCGGCGGGAGCTGGCGCAAGCAGGGCTTTTGTGAGCTTCAGAGCGATAGCGCGGAGGTCGCGGCTCTGCTTCCCTACGACTCAGGTTTGACGATTCAACAACCCCGCCGCAGACAACTGCGGAGTGGAAAGGACCAGAAAATGAAAAAGACGCTTGCTTCGATCTGTCTCTGTTTCAGCTTCATGCTTCCATCGGCCGCCTTTGCAGGCTCCACGAAGGAAAACTTGCAGGCGCGCATCAACGCGGCCAAGGTGGTTTTGGACGAGATCATGGCCACCGAGGACAAGAGCATTCCGATGAATATCCTCGAACAGGCCACATGCGTGGGCGTGGTGCCGGGAATGGTCAAGGGTGCGTTTATCTTTGGCGGGCAGTACGGCCAGGGGGTGGTTACCTGCCGCACCGGTCACGGCTGGAGCGGGCCGGTCTTCATTCGCATGGCCGGCGGTTCGTGGGGCCTGCAGATTGGCGGCCAGTCGACTGACCTGGTGCTGGTGGCCGTGAATGAACGCGGCTTTCAGGATCTTCTGAAGAACAAATTCAAGATTGGCGGCGATGCCTCAGCGGCAGCCGGCCCGGTGGGCCGCAGCGGGCAAGCTGCCACGGATTGGAAGATGAACGCCGAGCTGCTCAGCTACTCTCGCAACAAAGGGCTGTTTGCCGGCATCGACCTGGATGGCACCAGCGTGAGCCAGAACTTCGAGGACACGGAGTTGTATTACGGCAGGTCGCACGAGTTTGAGTCCATCCTCAAGGGCAGCGTTGCGGTGCCGCAGGGCGCTGTGCCGTTTGTTCAGAGCGTGGCTCATTACTTTGTCGAGGCCAAAAAGCGGTAGCCGCGGCGCGGCGAAGCAAGGAATGAGAGAGGGGTTGCCCGGCGGCGGACAACCCCTTCTTTGCTTTGCGCCCTGGAAGCCGCGCCGGGGGGCTAAACTTGAACTTTACCTTCTTGCCATGCGGGAGAATCTAGAGTTTTGGCTGGTACTGATCGTGGCGCGCACCCTGGGGTGGATGCCGCGCGGCTTGGCGCGTCTGCTGGCAGGCGTGCTTGCCGCGAGCATCTATCGAGTCGATGGCCGCCTGCGCCGCGTGGGCCATCGCAACCTCGAACTGGCGCTGCCCGAACTTTCCATCCAAGAGCGCGAGTGCATTCTGCACGGCGTCTTCCGCCATCTTGGCTGGCAGTTGGTCGAGTTCTGCCGCATGACCCGCTACACCCAGGAGAATACCCGCGGCTGGATTCGCACCGAGGGCCTTGAGCATTACCTGGCAGCGAAGGCGCGCGGCAAAGGGGTTCTGATCGTCACCGGCCACTTGGGAGCCTGGGAGCTTTCGAGCTTCTATCACTCCCTGATGGGCTATCCCATGAGCATGGTGGCGCGGCCGCTCGACAACCACAGGCTCGACAAGTTCGTGAATGGCATCCGCTGCCTGCACGGCAACCACGTGCTGTGCAAGGACGACTTTGCGCGCGGCCTGCTGAGGGCGATGCGCTCGGGCCAGACCGTCGGCATCCTGATGGACACGAATATGACGCCACCGCAGGGCGTCTTCGTGGAGTTTTTTGGGCGCGCGGCCTGCACAGCTTCGGGTGTGGCGCGCGTGGCGCTGAAGACCGGCGCGGCTGTCGTGCCGGGCTTCATGCTGTGGGAGCCGGCAGAGCGGAAGTATGTTTTGCACTTTGGCCCGGAGATAGAGTTCAAACACACAGGAGACGCCGAGGCTGACATTCTGGGCGCAACGCAGCAGTGCGTGAGAACGACCGAAGAGTGGATTCGACGCTATCCTGACCAATGGCTCTGGATTCATCGCCGCTGGAAGACCAGACCAGAGGGCGAGCCGGGGTTGTACTGAGGAGAGATGCATGACGCTGGGCGAACTGATTGATGCCTTGGGCGGCAAACTGGCCGCTGGAAGTTCGGAACGATTGGTCGAGGGCGTCAACTCCTACGCAATGGCCGCTCCATCGGAATTGGTCTTTGCGGAGAATGCGGCGTCGGCGGCCAAGGCTCTCGCCAGCCAGGCCGGTGTGGTGGTGCTGCGTGCTGGACTTGTGGCGAGCTATCCGGAAGGCAAGTGTGCTGTTGAGACGGAGCAGCCAAGGCTCTGGTTTGCGCGCGCGGCCAGGCTGGTTGCGCCCGCGCTGGTCGCGGCTGGAGTGCATCCCGCGGCGGTCGTCGGAGTGGATGTGCAGCTGGGCGAGGGCGTGAGCATCGGACCCTGCGCGGTGGTGGGAGAGAATGCCAGGATCGGCGCTGGCACGCGCATCGAGGCGGGAGCGGTTATCGGCCAGGGCGTCCGCATTGGGGAGGATTGCCGCATCTATCCCCGCGCCGTTCTGTATCCCGGAACGACGCTGGGAGATCGTGTTGCCGTTCACGCCGGGGCAGTGCTTGGAGCGGACGGCTTCGGTTACGTGCGTGACTCGGTCACCGGCGCGTATACGCAGTTTCCGCAGCAGGGCACGCTGCTCATCGAAGACGACGTGGAGATTGGCGCCAACTCAACCATCGATCGCGGCGCCCTGAAGCAGACGAGAATCGGCCGGGGAACCAAGTTCGACAACCTGGTCCACGTGGGCCACAACTGCGAGATCGGAGAGGACGTGATTCTGGTGTCTGGAGTGGGCATCAGCGGCTCCTGCACGGTTGGCAACGGCGCAGTGATTGCGGGGCAGGTGGGCATTGGCGATCATGCGCACATCGGCCCCGGCGTGATTCTGGGCGGCCAGGCGGGGGTTCTGAGCGGCAAGACGGTCACCAACGAAGGCCTGGGAGTAAAGCCGGGAACCGTACTTTGGGGCACGCCGGCGCGTCCGCTGATGCAGGTGCTGCGAGAGCTGGCTGTTGTGGCGCGGCTGGCAAAGAAGAAGGGGAACAGAGAATAAAAAACAGGCCTGCGACAACATCTTTTCGCCGCCCAAAACGGTGTGCTTGCATGACGACCTGAATCGAGGAAAAACGGGTGCAAAATGCGCAATTTTGCGCGAAAATGCTCTGGATTTACTCCCTCTTTCCGAAGGTGAGCGGGAAGCCAATCTGGAACCAGAGAGAACCGCCGCGCGGCCTGTTTTCCACCAGAGTGTCGTGGGTATATTTCACAGTAAAGCCGCTCTGCTTGCCCAAGGTGAAGCGCGCCGCCGGGCCGATGGCCAGATCGCGGCCACGATTACCGCCCGCCACCGCGATCTTATTCTTCTGGTCGTCGGTAACCTGCTGATAAAGATACCCGTTAACGCCGATGGACACTTTCCTTGCGATCCCTCTCATGGCGGCGTATTCCCATATCAACTCGTTCCCGCTGCGATAATTTGCAGCGCCATGAAAGTTCACGAAGTAGTTTACTTTGGAGCTTGCCTCCCACCGGGCCTTGTTCGACAGGTACGTGAAGGCTCCCGCGGGGCCGATGGCGGAATTGTGCTGCCCGATATTGAGCGCGTCGCTCTTCGCATAGGACGCGCCGGGAAGAACGAAATCGCACCGATAAAACCAGTGCCAATTGCCCTTGTTGTAGCCCACGACAACAGGAGAGAGATCGACGTTGCTGATGCCGGCCTTGTCGTACTTCCCGGGCGCGATGTGCAACTGCTCATAAACAACGGGGACTGCGAAGATGCTTTCCAGCCTTCCTCCCAGCACGGGAACGCCCCAGTTGTGCGACACCCTTACCGCACTGGCGAAGACCCTCACCTTGAACTCCGGAACCACGCTCTGGCCCACGGAGTTATCTTTTTCGTTGGCAGAGTAAAACGACTCGAAGACGAAAAACTTCGTTTCTTTGGGAGGGGGCATCATGCCCCCCAGAACGGTATCCACGCCCAGGGGATAGACGGAAACGCCGTTTTCGGTTGCGTATGCTTCGCCGCTCAGCAGCAAGCCTGTGATGAAAGACCCCGCCAGGCAAAGCAAAATGACCTTGCCGCTTCTCTTTATGCTTGCTTCTCCGAAAATTCCAGACATGATTGCTTTACCTTATCGTCTTTTGCTATTGATTTGGTTCTTTTCCTTGAGGTAGTGTCCGGTCATTTGTGCAAACGACCAAGTTGAAGTTCTGGGCTGGTCAGATGTGGGCCACCCGCCTGGCAAAGAAAAAGGCAGGGAACAGGGATTAGGGAACGGATATGGCGATCAGTGGTCTGTGGTTTCCCACCCTTTCGCCAGGAAAAAGGCGAAAGGATGGGGCACGGGAATGGCTTGCTGCTTCTTCGTTCCTATTTCCTGGTTTCAGAATGGCTTTTCGGTCAGGAAAGGCTCCGGCTTGAGAGAGCCGTCGCGCTGCTTCACGAGCATCTGCACCTTACCCTCGGCGGCGTCCAGCTCGGTTTTGCAGGCGGCGGAGAGGCCGACGCCCTCCTCGAAGAGCTTGAGCGAGTCTTCGAGGGCCAGATCGCCCTTTTCCAGTTGATCGACGATGGTTTCCAGCTTCTTGAGCGATTCTTCAAACGACGGCATAAGGATTACTCCAGAATGGCTATGGGACGCAATCAAAGTTGAAACGAAATCAGAGGTGGTAGAACCAGGCTACGCCGGCCAAGCGACTTCCCGGATATAATCCGCATGTTCAGCCAGTTCGCTTGGTTTGATTCCGCCCGGCAGTGCTATCAGGACGACCTGCACCCCGCTCTTTCGAGCCAGTTTCATTGCCGGCACGCAATCGGTATCCGCTGTTACCGATCCTATCGTGTCTACGCATTTCAACGCGGAATAGGACGCAATATCCAAGCCGATTCGCATATCAACACCCTTTTGCTCAAAATCAGGATTGAAGTCTGAGTCTGTAAGGGCTGCAATGCCTGTTACTGGAACTCTCTTCAGCTTATAACCGCGGAACTTTAGCACTCCTCGTCTGACGGCGAAGAGATCCTTCTTGGCTAGATCCAATAACCACTGGTCTGATCCTTCAAAAGTTTGTATCAGGCCGGAAACTGGAAGCCTCTGCTGTCCCTGATAGGGAGCACAGTCGTAATACAGCACACGAAATAATTCCTCATTCTCAGAGGGACAAATCTTTGAAAAGGACTCGATGAATGCGGGATTGTAATGCTTTCCAGCCTTCCTGGCGGCAACACGCAAAAAGCCACCATCAATCATAAGGACGATCTTTTTCATATTCGTACTTTTTCTCTAAAAGCGAACCCCGGAACTTTCGTTCCGGGGTTCGCGGGATACATGCTCGCCTACGAGCGTACGGAATACCATCATATTCGTCGTATTCGTGTTCGCTGTCAAGAGAAAAATGGAACCCATGCTCAGGTCTGTCTCACGCAGTTTTGGGCAGCACGTTGGCGATGACTTCGGCGGCGATGCTGGGGCCGCCGAAGGAAGCGGTCACCTGCACGCCCTGGACGAAGGGCCGGACGGCTTCCAGCATCTCCTGGGCGATAAGGATGCCTTCGCGGCGGGCGGCGTTGGGGGTGTCGGCCTGGGCCATGCGCAGCATGATCTCCTCGGGCATGGAGACGCGCAGGTCGTTCTTCAGGTACTCGGCATTGCGCAGGCTGGTGAGCGGGCAGACGCCGGCAAGGATGGGAATGCGGTGGTCCTTGATGCGTTCGAGGAAGCTCTCCAGCAGGCGCAGGTCAAAGACCGGCTGGGTGACGGCATATTCCGCGCCGGCCTCGACCTTGAAGAAAAAGCGCCGCAGTTCGTTTTCGATGTCGGGCGCGCCGGGATTGGCGCTGACGCCGATGGTGAAGTTGGTGCTGACGCCGATCGCGTTCGAGCCGATGTCGAGGCCGTGATTGAGCCGGCGCACGATGTTGACCAAACCGATGGAATCAACGTCGAAGACAGAGGTGGCGTCAGGATAGTTGCCCATCTTGGGCGGATCGCCGGTGAGGCATAGAATGTTGTGCAAGCCGAGCGACGAGGCCCCGAGCAAGTCCGACTGGATGCTGAGAAGATTGCGGTCGCGGCAGGTGTAATGGAGAATCGTCTCAATCGCGGTGTGCTGCTGAATCTGGAGGCAGAGGCTCTGCGCGCTCATGCGCGCCGAGGCCCGCGGCGAGTCAGGCACATTGATGGCGTGGACGCCCAACTGGTAGAGCAACTGCGCGCCCTCGATCTCGTTGATGCAGTTGATGCCTTTGGGCGGCACGATCTCGACCAGCGTGACGAAGCTGCCCTGATCGAGCAGAGAGCCGATGCGGGAGCGCGCGGCCAGGGGAGCCGGCGGCGTTTCAGCATTCGGAACCGGCGCTGCTCCGGTGACTTCGATGCGGGCCTTGGCGTCCAGGTCGCGCAAACCCGCGCGCATGGCGCGAATATGGTTGGGCGTGGTGCCGCAGCAGCCGCCCACGATCTGCACTCCGGCATGGATGGCCTTGCGGGCAAAGCCGGCCATGTACTCTGGCGAGCAGAGATAGATGTTGCGTCCTTCGACGGCCCGGGGCATGCCGGCATTGGGCATGGCGGCGAGCGGCAGGGAGGTGACCGGGCGCATGGCCTCAATGGCCGTGAGTACCGAGGTGGGCCCGGTGGAGCAATTGACGCCGATGGCGCCGGCACCCCATTCGGTCAGCAGGGCCGCGGCCTGCGCGGGCGAGGAGCCGTCCAGGCAAGTGCTTTCGTCGTCCACGGTCACCATGACCAGCACGGGCAGATCGGGGGCGATTTCGCGGGCCGCCGCAAGGGCTTCGCGCGCTTCGTTCAGCGCGGGCATGGTTTCGATGCTGAGCATGTCGACGCCCGCCTTGGCGAGGACGCGAATCTGTTCGGCAAAAGCGGCGCGGGCCTCATCGAGGCCGGTTTTTCCCAGCGGCTCCAGGCGCACGCCCAGCGGACCCACGGAGCCGGAGACCCAGGCCTTGCCGGGTTGCTTATCCTTGAAGCGCTCGATGGCCTGACGGGCAATGCTCACGCCGGCGGCGTTGATCTCAGCTACTTTACCGGCCAGGCCGTGGCGGGCCAGCCGGAAGCGGTTGGCGCCAAAGGTGTTGGTCTCAAGCAATTCCGCGCCGGCCTGCAGGTACTCCTCGTGAATGGAGAGAATGAGGTTGGGATCGGAGAGGTTCAACTCGTCGTAACAGCGGTTGATGAAGATGCCGCGGGCATAGAGAACGGTTCCCATGGCGCCATCGGCGAGAACGGGGCGGTCGGCGAAGATGTCTGCGAATTGCGGCATTCTGTTGACATGCTAAGCCATGCGGGCCTGACGCGCCAGCAGGTAGGGCAGCTTTGTTATACTTCGGTAGTCATATGCTTGGGTTGGACCGGCTTGAGGCCGTTTTTTTGCGATCCGCCCGTTGTGGGCGGCAACTGCTGTCAATATTGGTTGTTCACGCCGCGGCCATGGCCGCTGGCATCCTGCGCGGCAACTCCGCGTCTTGCGTTGAGGTAAGGGATTTTGAACAAGAGAAGTCTTTGGATGAGCGCCGCCGCGGCTCTGGTGCTTGCTGCCGCGCTGGCAGGTTGTGGAACCACCACCTATTTCGCGGGCCGGACGCTGCCGCCCAGCGGGCTGACCAATCGCGTCCTGATCACGATCCAGAATCCCAGCAGCGCTAGCTCGGGTCTTCTGCAGTTTGTGGATGCCTATTACGACATTCGGTTCGTGTATAACAGCAAGAGCACGGGCGCGCAATTTGCCATATCCGGGTATTCGGGCAAGCTGCCGACCACCATCCAGAACCTGCCCGAGGAGGAGATGGGCGAGGTCTACAACTCCGGCACCGGGGTTCTGACGCCCATCAGTTATGCAAAGGAACAAGCCTCGAGCGCCGTGACCGGACTGAATGGCACTTCATCCAGTGTGTTTATTACCCGGAATCAGAATTATGTTTTCGCCGCCAGTCAGGCGGCTCACGTGTTCACGGTGGTGGACCGGACGATCGGCGCCAGCTATCCTCTCAGCCTTTCTGACGTCTACCGCGTCAGTGTGAATCCTGGCGGCTCCGTGGCGCTGGTTTTTGCCCAGAACTCGAATTACGTCTACTATCCGCGCCGGCTGACGGCCGCGCAGACCCTCTCCTACTCTGGAGGACCCACCACCTGGCCCACCGGCGCGGTTGACTGCGAACCGATGAGTGGACCGGGATGGTGTCTTTTTCAGGCGCTGGATCCAGCAACGGGTAATCCATTGACCTTCGACCGGCCAGTGAAAGCCGTTTTTTCCGCGGATGGCGGCACGGCCTATGTGTTGAATTGCGGGCCGGAGTGCGGCGGCTCCAAGGCTTCGGTAACGCCGCTTCCGGTGGCGCCAATGATCTTCCTCCTCGCTCAGCAGTCGGGATCGCTGCCTACCCAGATCGCGCTCAACAGCAGTACCATCGCCATTCCCGGCGGCGCCAGCAATGCTCTGGTTGACAGCTCCACTCTGTATGTCGTGGGCCAGGAATATACCGGCGGCTACTGGGGCGGCAACCTGACAACAGTGAATCTCTCCACAAACAAGGTTTCGCTTCCGGCGGTTCCCATCAGCGACGGCGCGCCCGGAGCGGCGAGCCGCATGATTCTGGCCGACGACGACACGCTATGGATCGGCATGACCAGGTGCACCAGCGGCTTGCGCGCCAACAGCAACCTGGCTTACGGCTGCCTGACCATGTTCAATACCTCAACCAACGCCGCGACCCTGATGCCCTATGACGGCGACGCCACAGGTATTGCCGCGGTCACGGGCCTGCACAAGATTTACACGGCGGAGGGCGGGCAGATCTACATCTACTCCACTGTTGACGGCACGGCGATCGACAACCAGTACGTGACCGTGACCGGCACGGCGTTTGATGTGGCCTACATGGATGCCCTTACAGACGACAACAACACCGTCTATTGAGCTAACAGCTAACAGCGGACAGCTAACAGTTCTCTGACCGCGTGAAGAGGCGCCAATGCTCAGTGCACCACCGTCGGCGCGGTCATTCTGAGCGAAGCGCGGCGAAGTCGAAAAACACGCGTTTTGTTGCTTTTGCGCCGAGGGTGGGGCTGTCTGCTTTTGTCCGGAGCAATCCCCTGTGAACGCTGCTTCCATTACGGATTCCGCCACTGACACTCCGGCTACGGACGTGCTGGCCATCGCGGCCCATCGCGACGACGTGGAACAGACTTGCGGAGGAACCCTGCTGCGCATGGCCTCCCGCGGGTTGCGCACCGCCATTCTGGACTTGACGCAAGGCGAATCCGGAACTCGCGGCAGCGCGGAAGAGCGCGCACGGGAAGCTGCCGAAGCAGCACATCTGCTGGGCGTCGGCTGGCGGCAGGCGCTTGACCTGCCTGACGGAGCGATTGAAAACACCCTGGAAAGCCGGCTCAAGATTGTGCGTGTTCTGCGCGATCTTCGTCCTCGCGTGGTCATTCTGCCATACTGGCATGCGCGCCACCCGGACCACGCGGCCGTCGCTGCGCTGGGCTACGAAGCCTGCTTCCTCTCCGGCCTGGCAAATGCGCCTGTAATTGCCACAGCTGCGAACGCGCCGCAGGCGCCCCATCGGCCCTTCAAGATTGTCTACGCCAGCCTTTACGCGGATGTGCGCCCCAGTTTCATCGTGGACATTACGCCATTCATCGAGCAGCGCCATCAGGCGCTCATGGCTTATCGCTCGCAGTACGCCAATCAGCCCGCAGGCAGCGGACTCTTCGTTCCCGAAGAGGAGATTCGCGAACGGACTTTTGCGGAGGCCCGCCATTACGGACAACTGGCCGGCGTGCGCTATGGCGAGCCTTTCGTGCAGAAGGAAATGGGCCTGGTGGACGATCTGACGCTCGTGCCTGTGCAATCGATCTGAAGAGTTGGGAAGACCGATCCGACCAAAGAGGGATTACAGCGCAATGGGTAAGTTGCTAAATTAAAGGGAATCTAATTTCTTTGGAGGAAATGCTTGCCTTCCTTATCTCGCCTTGCCCTGGCGCTGTCTTTCCTTGCGCTTCCGGTTCTGACTCTCACCGCACAAACCCAAGATTCCGTTAACAAGAATGGCGCGCCTTCTCTGGACGGAGTGCCCGGACCTTTGACGTGGCAGCACGCGCCCGCGCAGTGGAAGATTGACAACGGGAAGACGCTTTCGATAACCGCGGACAAGCAGACCGACTGGTATTCCTCAGCCATGGGCGGCGCGCCGAGTGACAATTCTGCCCGGTTGCTCTTCAAGCCAACGGCGGATTTTGCGCTGAGCGCCAAAGTGAATGTGGACTTTCACTCCCAGTGGGACGCAGGCGTCCTGGTTTTGTATGTGAACGACGAGGTGTGGGCGAAGTTCTGCCTGGAGATGACCATCGAAAAGCACCCGGCAATCGTCTCCGTCGTGACCAGAGGCCTATCCGACGATGCCAATTCGATCGCGATCAACGGTTCTTCGGTCTATCTCAAGATCGCCAAGGTTGGTCATGCGATCTATTTCTTCGCGTCGGAGGATGGGAAGAACTGGTCGATTATCCGCATTTTCAGCCTGGGAGACAAGCTGGATTTGCGCGCCGGATTCTCATCGCAGGCACCGGTCGGCGATCGCTGCACGACGACATTTACTGAGATCGATTACCGGCCCAACATAAAGGACCCCTGGTCAGGGAAATAGTGGATGGCTCCGCGCTTTAGAAGCTGAACCACATCCGTCCGCCCACGGCAATCAGCGTGAGAGCGAAGATGCGGCGCAGCCAGAGGTCGGAGATTTGCTGCGCGCCGACGGCTCCGAAATAACCCCCGACCAGGAAGCCTGCGGCCAGAAGCAGCGCCACGCGCAGGTCCGCGTTGCCCTTGCGGTAGTACTCCAGGAAGGCGAACAGGCCCACCGGGGCCAGCAATGCGCCCAGCGAGGTGCCCTGGGCCTTGTGCTGGCTCATGCCCAGCAGCCAGACCAGAGCGGGAACAAACAGAATGCCTCCGCCAATGCCCACGACGCCGGAAACCATGCCCACGACCAGCCCAACCAGCAGAATTGTCCAGGTCACGCGCGCCTCCCTCCGGGTTCGTTGAACGAGCCCAAACAACCAGCGTAAATCATGCGTGGGGCGGGAAGAGACCCTTTCAAGGCTCCGGCCCCGCTGGAGCGTGATCACTGTTCCTGTAGTGGTGAGTTCGTGGTTTCCCACCCATTTCACAAAAAAACAAGAAGCAGGTCCTTCGACTCGCTTCGCTCGCTCAGGATGGATGGGCACGGAGATTCCTTATGCCATCCGTGAAAATGCTATAGAGCAAAACCAGAGTAAACGTGCCGTTGTTAAGAGCCGAGAAGGTGTTTTTTTCTTGAGGAAAAAGCCACATGAGGACATGGCTTCTGGGTACATCTACTCTGGTTTTGCTGTAGCCGTCGGCTCTCCCTGCCAAATTCATCAAACGTTTGCATTCTATTTGCCCAATTGCAGTAGTCTGTTAATGATTCCGTGCGGCCTCCGCATTTGAAGTTCAACGGCCGCCGGGCGAGGGCAGAGCGGTTGAGCCAGACTATTTTTGTACTGGAAGACGACGACGATATTGCGCGGCTGGTGCAGCATCACCTGGAAGTGGCAGGATTTGCGGCGCGCCTGTTTCGCACACCAGCCAATCTGATTCCCGACGCCGAGCGGCAGGCTCCGGCGCTGTTTCTGCTGGACATCATGGTGCCCGGCGGCGACGGCCTGGACGTGTGCCGCCGCCTGCGCCAGCATCCCGCGCTCTCCATCGTTCCCATCATCTTTCTGACCGCGCGCGCCAGCGAAAATGACCGCGTTCTGGGCCTGGAAACAGGCGCCGACGATTACATCACCAAGCCCTTCGCCACGCGCGAACTGGTGGCGCGCGTCAAGGCCGTCCTGCGCCGCTTCGAGCGCCCTGCCGCGCCCTCGATTCTCAGCTTCGAGGATGTCGTTATCGATGAGGGCGCCATGCAGTTGACGGTACGCGGCCAACTGACCACCACCACGGCCACCGAGTTTCGGCTTCTGGACTTTCTGGCGCGGCATCCCAGCCGGGTCTTCAGCCGCGACCATCTGCTGGACTCCGTCTGGGGCGATGCCCGTTTCGTTACCCCCCGTTCGGTAGATGTCTACGTGCGCCGCATCCGTGAGAAGATCGAAGTCGATCCGGAGAACCCGCGCTACCTGCAGACCGTGCGCGGCGCTGGTTATCGCTTCGAACTTCCCAAGAGCGAGTAGGCCAAGAGTGAAGTCAAAAATATTCACCCGGCTGCTCGGCCTTTTTCTCCTGTTGCTGGTCTTTCAGGCCGCGGCGATGGAGTTTGCCTTCATTCCGTTTCTTGCGGGCAAAGTGCTGGAGCTGCCCGCCGGCAGAAGCGCTTTTTCTTTCAGGAATGAGATTCTGTGGTCCGGTCTGATCGCGGCGGCTGTCGCGCTGACGCTGGCTGTCTGGCTTGCGGGCCGCCTCTCCGCGAGGCTGGAGCGAGTGATTGCGTTTGCGCGGCGCGTCGCCCAGGGCGACCTGAGCGCCCGTGTCCTTCACCCTGAAGAAGATGTATTTTCCGCTCCGGAGGCTGCGCTGAACCAGGCCATCGAGCGGACGGAAGAGAAGTTTACCGAGATCGGGAACCGCCGCCAGGAGCTGGCCGCCATGCTTGATTCGATGCAGGAGGCGGTGGTCGCAATTACTCCCGAGGGGCTTGTGCGCTGGTCCAACGCAGCCATGGAGCGCATTGCCGGCACGCAGGTTCGCGCTGGCAGGCCGCTGGTCCATGCGGTGCGCGATCCCGAGGTGCTGGCCTGTATCCGCACGGCGCTGGAGAAGCGCGAGGCGCATTCCGGCCGGGCCAGGTCGCTCGCTCCGGGGCGGATCTTCGAGATCAATGCCGTTCCCATGGCCTCGGGCGGCGCGCTGGCTGTTCTGCACGACATTACTCGCATCGAGGCCGCGGAGAATACACGCCGGGAGTTCATCGCCAACGTCAGCCATGAGCTGCGCACTCCGCTTACTTCCATTCAGGGATATGTCGAAACGCTGATCGAGGAACTTGAGCCGGGCCAGGAAACCAGCCGCGAGTTTCTTGGCATCGTTCTGAAGAATGCCACACGCATGAACCGGATCACCGAGGATCTGCTGTCCCTGGCGAGCCTGGAAAGCCCGGACCACAAACTGGCGCTTCGGCCCATGCAAGCCGGTGCGCTGCTGCAGGAAGGCATTGACTCGCTGAGGGGCGTTGCGGCCGATTCCGGCGTTAAGCTGGAATCCGTTGGCGCGCTTGACGTCCTGGTCCTGGCCGATTCCGACGCCATGAACCAGGTTTTCGGCAACCTCATCGAAAACGCACTCAAGTATGCCAAGGCCGGCAAGCGAGTTCGCGTCGGCGCGCGGCTTCTGGAATCCGAAGTAGAGTTCACCGTCCGGGATTTTGGCCCCGGCATTGCCTCCGAGCACCTGGACCGCATCTTCGAGCGCTTTTACCGCGTAGATAAGGCTCGCTCCCGCGAGGCCGGAGGCACGGGCCTGGGCCTGGCCATCGTCAAGCACATCGTCCTGGCCCACGGCGGGCGGATCTGGGCCGAGAGCGAACTGGGCTCGGGAGCTGCCTTCCACTTCACGCTGCGCCGAGCGGCGGAGGAGTAGCAGACGCAGCCACCTGGAGTTCAGGCAGAGGATCGGATTTGCGGAGTCTCAAGCCGCAAATCTGATCAAAATGTGAATCTGGATATGACTGACTGCAGCCGGGACGCCATTTGGCTCAACTCCTGTGATGCCGTTTGCAGGTTATGTGCGCCGCTAGTGGTATCTTTGGCCGCCACAGCCACGCCGCCGATGTTTTGGGCGATGTCGCGGACCCCCTTGGCAGCTTCGCTCACGCTGCGGCTGATCTCATTGGTGGTTACCGTCTGTTCTTCCACCGCCGCGGCGATACTGTCGGAGAACTGGTTGATCTTGCTAATGATGGCGCTGATCTCCTCGATTGCCTGAACGGCGCCGTTGGTGTCTCCCTGAATTGCATCGATCTTCTGGCCGATTTCCTTTGTGGCCTTGGCCGTCTGCTTGGCGAGTTCCTTGACCTCGTTGGCAACGACCGCGAAGCCTTTGCCCGCTTCGCCGGCGCGTGCGGCCTCAATTGTGGCGTTGAGGGCCAACAGGTTGGTTTGCTGCGCGATCGAGGTAATCACCTTGACTACATTGCCGATTTCTTTGCTGGACTCGCCGAGCTTTTTCACGGTTTCATTGGTCGCTTGCGCGACTCTGACGGCATCCTTGGAAACGTGAGCTGAATCGGTGGCGCTCTTGGAGATTTCTCGGATCGATGTCTGCATCTGCTCGGCGGCCGCGGCCACGGAGGAGACGTTCTTCGACACCTCCGCACTGGCGCCGGAGACGACGTCGGCCTGCACTGCGGTCTCCTCTGCGTTGCCCGCCATCTGTTGACTTGTCGCTATGAGTTCTTCGGATGAGGAGGCCAACTTGCTGGCGTTCTGGGCCATGACCCTGAGAGGGTCAACAATCATCTCCATAGTCTTGTTGATGCCTTCAACGATGCATCTGAAATCGCCGGGATGTTTGGTGGCGTCGGCGCGAGTGCCTAGTTTCCCTTCCTTGGCCGCCTTGACCAGGGCGTCCGTGTCGGCAGTCAGAGCCTTCAAGTTTCCGCGGACTTGTTCGATAGCTTCGTTGACAAACGCCTTCTTGCCGGGAAATTTGTCGAGCAGGGCCTCGAAGTTCCCTTTTCCGAACTCGGTTATGCAAGCAATTGCTTTCTTGCTCATGGCAAGCTCGCCCGCGACCATCTTGTTCACCCCCTGGGCCACGGTCTTCAGGGCGCCTCGGAACTTCTCCGGCTCAATCCAGGCGTCGATGTCTCCCTTGTCCTGTTCGTCCGCCATGTGGACCATGTTTGCCGCGAAGTCTCTGAACTGCGCTGTGATGAACGCTTTGATTTTGCCGATATGCTCGCTCTTGTCGCCGGAAATCGAAAGATCGTCCAGCCCAATGCCCACGGATTGCAGCATGTTTTGCAGGGTCACCATAATGAAAGCGTCCCCGATGGCCTGTAGATCGAGATTGAACACTTTCGAAACCGCCGCTTCGATCTGGCGAACGCGGTCTTCGTCCGGAAGATCGCGCCGCAGGTAGGCGCCCAGCACCACGTCATACTCCGCATAGGCTCCGACATACCACTTGAAAGGCAAATTGATGCGGTCGTGCACCTCGCCTATATGAAGGCGCTTTTCGAAATAGCGGATGTCCCAGTCCACCGAAGCGCCGGCGAAGACCTCAGTGAAGTATCCGGCTTGTGCTTTCTCCAGGTGGGTGCGCAAGGCTGCCAGCGGCATTCCCTTCTCTTGGGCGAAGTTCTCAAAGAACTTGCGCGTGGGGGCGAAATTGAATTGCCAGTCGTAAAAATCTCTCGCCATCTGCGCTGCCACCGACTTGGCCCAAGGCGCCATCTCCGCAAGCAACTTGCGCTCGTCCTGGCCGAGTCGGATGAACTGCCGCCGTAATGCAATGTTGCTGTTGTCCATTCCGAATCGACCTGCGAGGTTCTGGCCTCCGTTCTGATTCCAGTCCACGACGACCTCTGGCCCCTCGGCGTAGTCAGCGCCCGATTGGACATGAGAGAGCTCGCGTTGCTTGTTTGCGTCGATGATACTTGCCGATTGCATTTCCAAGGTTTGTACTCCTTCGTTAGGCTGTAGGCAGCGATTGAGGGCAACATGACGGACTCATGCAGGCATGGCGCAAGAAGCTGCTGCTCTTGAGCGATGCTCCTCCAAGGCGAGAACGCGAAGACCAAGCTGCCGCCATTGCATGCAAGGATGGCGCGACGTTTCACCCTGTTTCTGGGAATGTCTATTGCCTTCGGCCAGAGTCCTGTTCAACCATGGAAAGTCCGTTGATATGGAACTCGTTCGGGGGAAAGAACATCGCACCAGACTACAAGCAACTCTGGGCGCATTCTCTATGACTGTCCGAGCCGAATTGCACATTATCCGTATCCGTCCGGCAGAATACACGGCAGACGTTGGCGGGAGGCGTGTCCCTGATTCGGGCAGAAATCGGTACCCGGAACGGATTCACTCAAATCATCCGGTCAACCGGCATCCGCGTGCACAGATCGTCTATATAACCAGCAACATGCACATTCTGAATGGCTAATCAGTTTTTATGGTGAGCTCGGTGGGAGTCGAACCCACGACCCACGCCTTAAAAGGGCGTTATTGAAGCTTCTGCACCGAGTCGCATGGCGTTGCATAAAGTTGAAAATCTCCAGTATCCATGCGGCCATTCCTTCTCCACTTAGCGCAGAATCATTGCAGCGGGTTGCACGAAATATGGCATTGGTGTATCACACTTGTATCACAGTAGCGCCGTTTTGTAGCACATTTTTGCTATTAAAGGCGTGGGGCTCCAGCGGCGAGCCAAGTGTGATACAGCGTGTGATACAGGAGCGAATGGATGGCAAGACGGCCTAAGTCGGTAACCGGCGTCTATGAGAGAGTTCCGGGCAGCGATCTGTGGTCTGCGAGGATCAGGGTTGACGGGAAGCTGGTCCGGAAGAGCTTTGGGCATGGACCCAAGGGTAGGGCGGATGCGATCGCCTGGGTCGAGAAGGCGCGGACCATCAAACGCACCGGTGAAGGAGTCCTGCCGAAAACCGCGAAGAGGCCTGTGCTGACTACGGCCGAGATTGCCGTGCTGGGGAACCCCGACGCGATCACAGTAAGCAGGTTGTGTGACGAATTCGTTCGGTACGTGAGGGCCCACCCGGAGGAATATCGGGATCAGATCAATCCTCCGAAGCGAGTCGCCGAGATCAGAAAGGCGTTTGGCGAGCGGAACGCCGCAACACTGAGGTCGTCTGAGATCGAAGCCTGGCTAGACGAGATACAGGAGGACAGGGAACTGGCCAATGCCACTGTCAACAAAATGCGAGGGACATTTTCGATGCTGTATAAGCACGGGAGACGGAGAGACCTGGTAGAGGTGAATCCGGCTGCAGATGTCCCGCTCCGCGATGTGGGGCAATGGATAGAACGCTTCTTGAGCGCCGAGGAAGAAAAACGATTACGGGATGTCCTGCAACGGAGTATTGATTTCCACGATCCCATCAAGCAACCCGAACTCCGCAAGCAGGCGATTCACAGGCTCCTGGAGTTCGAGGTATCTCTGAAGTCGGGGATGCGCAGGTCAGAGCAATACAACCTGCGGTGGGGTGATGTCGATTTCGACCGGCGCATCATGCGCCTCAGAAAGACAAAGAACGGAAAACCGCGCAACGCATTCATCATTGATGATGTGGCGAAGGCGCTAAAGCAGTTGCGCGACCTTGACCTCGAACGCAGGGGTCGGTCCGGGAACCAGCCGAACAAGTCACCGCAGGATGTGGTGTTCGCCAAAGCTGACAACAAGAAGTGGTGGCATACCGCGCTCGAGGAAGCAAAAATCAAGAATTACCGGTGGCACGATAACCGGCATACCTTTTGCTCGCGGCTGGTGCAGGCTGGCGTGCATTTGAAGGTTGTTCAGGAGGCTGCGGGGCATGCCTCAATCGTTTCGACCATGCGCTATGCACATTTCGCACCGTCGCAAGTGGTGGATGCTATGGCTGTACTGAACACAAAGGAGTGACGATCAGCTAAACCGCATGGTTGCAGAGAAGGAGGGCCTTACATTCTGCCTGTAAGGCCGAACCCCCGGCGCTCCCGAGTTGCGTAGGACATATAACATGTTATATATTGAAATTCAGCCATGAAGAGTCCCAGCGAACGTCAACCGGCGAGGATCGAGTGGGAAGGTGACTCAAAGGAGGTTCTGAGCAGCTTCCCACATGATGTAAAAGCAACGCTTGGATTCTCGTTGCGGCAGATTCAGAATGGGAATCGCCCTCGTTGCTCACACCGCCCCATGACCTCAGTCGCGAAGGGGGTGTGGGAACTGAAGGACGGTGACGAACGGACATGGTATCGGCTGATGTATTTGACGCGGATTGGCGACACCATTCACGTCCTCAACTGTTTTGAGAAGGACAGCAGGAAAACAGACAAGCGCGATCTGGAGGTGGCGAAGGCCAGACTGAAGGAAATCCGACAAAGACTGCTGGACATGATATAGAGCACATCGACCAACCGGGAGTGGTCAAAATGAGCAAACCAAATCACATCACCACGGGCGACGTTCTGGACGACCTGGGATTCACTAGGTCGGAAGCATCGGCACTGAAGATCAAGGCCTCCATCATGGAGGCGATCCTGGCGGAAATCGACCGGCGCGGCTTTACTCAGCGGCAGCTTGTAGACATGCTGGATGAGTACCAGCCGAATGTCAGCAATCTTCTGCATGGCAGGATCAGCAAAGTCAGCATCGAGAAGCTGCTGAGTTATGCGGACCGGCTCAAGATGCGAAGCAACATCCAGTTGCTTCCGCCTACCGATGCAGGCCGAGTCAAATCGGCGAAGCGCGCAGCGTCCAATGACGCAGTGTATGCATGAACCCTGAATCCAAAAGTGAGCCTCGGCATTTCGCCGGGGCTTTTTGTGGTTACGCTCCAGTCAGCCGCCGGGACCTTTGCTGAACATTGGCGAGTCGGCAAGCTGGGGGCGAGGATACGTTTCCGGAGCGGGAATCGACAGAACGATTGCACATCTCTTCACCGGTATTCTCCTTTCCGCAGCCATTCGATCAGACAGCCATAGTTAGGGTTGTGATTCACTGTACGGGTAATTGCGATGGGCGACACAGATGTGCAGGAAGGCAAGACGCGAGTGTTCCGCAGTGGTAAGCTATCCAGCCAAGCGCCTCGGATGATCGGATTGGGCGAATTTGCGAATCTCCTCAATCGGAATCAGGACCCGATTAGCGATTCTCCTCGTTGACAAGCGCCTGTCTGCGATCATGTAATCCACTCCGCGGATGCTGATGGAGAGCATCTCCGAGGCCATTTTGCGGCTCACGAGCAGTTTCGCATCCGGCGATACGCTCGCTCTATTGGGTGGCTTTCGCTTTTCATCTTTTTCTCTGCGCTTCGGTGTTCCGCCGCGTTCCTGCATATCAGGATTTTGCTCTTCCAGCGTCTTGTGAGAGGAATGACGGGGAGGCGGAACTGGTGTGCCGTCGGCACGCTCAGCTGAAAGAGAGATCGGCAAAGCCCCAGCTTCGATCTGAAAGGGCAGCAGGAGTTGGCCACCGTCAATCGCTCGCAAATGGTGGCGGGCAGGGGAAGAAGGGCGCAAAGGGCACCTCACCGGTCTTGCATCTTGACAATAGCGCAACGTAGACCTAGAGTCAACATGTATCGTTACAAATATTTTGTGACGTTCTGGAGGCGAAAGATGGCAGAGAAGGCAGCCACACCGCAACAGCCGGTGATTTCCGTGCGCATCTCCGAGGCATTGCGCGCCCGGCTCGACAGCTTGAAGGACTTACTCGCGCACAAGAGTGGCGAGAATGTTTCCACCTCCGAAGTTGCCAAACAACTGCTGGAATCGGCGCGAGAAGACCGGCTGGAAGTGGCCGATTTGCTGGCGGAGGCGACGAAGTCTTTGGTGCAGGCGCGGAGGAAGATTGAGGCCGGGCTATCGCTCTCACAAGCCGAGTGGATTGTCCTTGCCTATTTCATCCGTCAGGGCGCGGAGACATACCTCGAAGGTATGCAGGGAATGCCTGTTAGCCAGGAGACCATGAAGGGCATTCTTGAAGCGTTTCTGGTGGCCTACAAAAAGCGGCGCTCGAAGAAGGCCAGCCGCGACGCGCAATATCTCAGCAATCTTCCCCTCTTGAACAAGAATGGGCAGGAGGTTTCGCAGTCCGAAGATGTCGATGTACCCACAGCGGTTGAGCGGCTGATTCGTTCGCTGGAAACACAGCGTTCCAGTGTGTGGCCGCAGTTCGCGGCGAGGAATCTGTACAACCTGCTGGAGGAAGAGAATTTCAGCAACATCGAGACGTTGAATCGTGCGCTGAAACCTTACTGGATTGTGCTATGGAAGACTGCTGCCAGAGGCCATTACATTACTTACCACGTTCCCATTCGAGATTCCACCGCCAACAGTCTTCTTGCGCGGCGCTCTGCGTCGCCGATTTCGTCGGTCTTCGAGGGCGGATTCGCGCTCTCTTTCGCCGCCGGAAATGTCACCGATCTCTCAGTGCTTTTGAACCTCCCGGCAGATCGGAAAGCTATGTACGAGATGGCGGCTTATCCGATGATTTCCGAGTTCCGATCCCTGCTCGAACGGTGGAACAGCGCGGCGCCAAACTCCTTCTGGAACGGGCACTCTTTCTTTGGCTATACGTCAGCTTCGAGCGATCCGGAACCGCGCATTTGGATTCGCTGCGAAGGGTGTACGACCTTCGGCTTCAGTGATGCGGAATGGGCGTCGCTGAAGGAGTGTTTCCACCGCGGCTGGGAGATGCCCGAGTTGCAGCGCGTGTGGAATGAGCTGGCGATGGAGTATGGCGAGCTGTAGTTCCGGCGCTGCTTACGCAGCGGATGAACGGTGGACACGACACCCCCAACTCGGGAACTGCAAAGTGCCCAACAGGCTCGTGATGTTTACGCAGGTAAACATCTTTCGAACCAAGAGGCTTCGATTTTCTGTAGTACATCGTTATATGCGCGTTTACGCCGGTAAACGCCAAAGCGCCCAAAGGCGCTTTGGCGTAAACACGTTGATGACAGAAGAGTTCGACTGACCACCGTAAGAGACTCGGTAGGAGGGTTGTTACTATGGACGCTTCCCGTTTGCCCGTTTCCCATCGAAGCGGCTCGCTGTTTCCTGACGAGCCCAAGCTTGGCTTTCGCACAAAAACCGCCGCCACGCGGTTTACTCCGGCCGAATTGGCTGAGATTGAATCCGCCGCAAGTAATGCGTGTCAGCCTCTTTCGGAATGGCTGCGCGAAACAGCGTTGCGCACGGCGCGGCAGAAGCCCGCCGATCCGACCGAACTGGTTCTTGCCGAGTTGTGGGCCATGCGTTACACGCTGCTGAGCCTCTTTCATGCGGGAGCATTGGCGACGGCGGAAGGCAAGGCGCTGCTGCCCGATTCCATCCTCAAAATCCGCGATCAGGCCGACGCACGAAAGTCGGCACAGGCGCGCAAATTGATTGCGGATTTTCTCGCTCAGAACGACGCGAAAGGTTGTGAGCGATGATCCGGCGATTCAGAATTCCAAAGTTCATTTGGTGGTATACCGCCATGGCGGTGCTTTGCGTCGGCGGAACCTTCATGCTGTGGAGCGCGCATGTGTGGACGCCAGCCCAGCGGCATTACCTGTGGCCATATCTATGGTGTTCCCGGCCCAGTGCTGCCCCATCTTCGCAGGTCGTAATTCGATGGCTTTACAAGACCGCTCCAGGCAAAAC
>Ga0255353_1000142_pt1 | contig 45948 bp, 49 predicted proteins | sample HBST25metaG_FD_189941 | JGI IMG/M metagenome (GOLD analysis project Ga0255353, IMG submission 189941) | Peat soil microbial communities from Stordalen Mire, Sweden - H.B.S.T25 | ecosystem: Environmental > Terrestrial > Soil > Wetlands > Peat | place: Sweden: Norrbotten County, Stordalen Mire...
CTGTCCTCGGCCCGGATGCGGTTGGGATCTCGGGAGGCGAGAGGCAGCGGCTGGCAATCGCTCGCGCTCTACTCCGGCAGCCATCCGTTCTGATCCTCGATGAGTCAACCTCAGCGCTGGATCTTCCAACCGAGTACGCGCTCTTCAAGGCGCTCGCAACCTTTGGAGACGACATGGCGATGATCCTTATCTCTCACCGGCTACGGTCGCTGACGTGGGTCGATCGCGTCATCGTCCTGGACTCCGGGACGATCGTCGCCGAAGGGACACATGAAGAGCTCGAGCGCAATTGTCCTGTCTACCAGGGTCTCTACAACCGCGAGGAGGCTAATGAGTCCAGGCTTGGAAGTTTCAGGCCAGTCGATGCTTTGTCGCCTGTGACCGCGGTTCGAGCCTAATTCTGAGATTTCTCATTGGCACGTTGCTGAATGGCCACCGGAGCCACCGCCAAGAAGATCCTCGGAGCCGGACGAGTCGAGGATCTTCGCGACAGAGTCCGGCACATGTTCCACGAAGCTGATTGTGTGCTTTGGGCGGCCGTCGTGATCGTGAACGAGAAAGACCTTCATCTTCGTAGGGAGGACGCGTCCGTCCTGTGCCGGAGCCGCTTGTAGACCATATAGTTGTCGATCGTTCCCGCAGCCAGCTGTAGGAAGAACGACCGCGGCGTGAGAGGTCGTCTGGATGGACATGCCGTGAGAACGGCATACCCTTCAATTCCTCTTCGCTATAGCCAAGGAGTTCCTGGAGTGCCTCATTTGCTTCGATTGGACTCCCTGTTGGGTCTACGAGCACCACTCCAGCGGGCACATGATGCATCAAGGTCCGGAATGCGGCCTGAGCTTATTCAAGGCGTCCCGCCAATTCATTCAGCTCAGCTAAGTTCTTCGAAACACATCCGAAGGAAATCGGTTCGCCGGTGTGAGGATCGTTGACCATATAAACGCTGGAGGACACTGGGATCAGAACCCCGGTCTCGAGATGCTTCAACTGCATCTTCACAGAGACGCTTGCCTCTGTCGGCCGCAACGAGTGAAAGATGTCAGTGAGCCTCCCTCGGGACTCATCCGCGACGAAGTCCAACAAGTGCATTCCATCGATGTCATCGTCATGCCGCAGTCCAATCATTGCTCGGCCCCGATCGTTGATGAAAAGCGCCTTTAGATCGAGGTCTGCTACGCACATGAAGTCCGAGGAACTCTGAATCAAATATTCAAGGTTGCGAAGTTCGAGTTGGTCGGAGTGGTTCTCCTCGGTAACGGAGATGCAGGCGACCAATCCATCGGGATTCCCGGCGCCATCGTAAAACGGAGCCGCAGAGATCTTCGCGTAGAACGCGGTCCCATCCTTTCGCACCCGGACGGTCTCTATACCAACCACCGACCGATTCGAGCGCAACTCCTCCACTAGTTCGCTGGTGCTGTGCTCCTGATGTTCAGGCAGAGGAAGTTTTGTCCCGAGAATGGTGTCGTCATCCCATCCATAGATCTTCCGAAACTCCGGGTTGCAATAACGGACAGTCCGGTCAAATTCGAGCAGGGCGATGCCAACCGGAGCGCGGTCCAGAATCCTTCTGAGCAAGGCGTTGTCGAACTCCACTTTTGCCTCCATAAGGGTACTGCGATGGACCGCTCTCTGTACGGAGCGTGCCCATATAGTGATCCTAGGCTCTGATTCGTGACAAGAATTCTCTCCCCAGGCTCCGACTCAATTCAGACCTGTACTACCCCATCCGTTCAGCAACTGGAAAACCCCCTCCTCCAATCAGCGGTGAGGTTTGGTCGGCAATCCCAATGCACGCTCAAGCCCTCCCTCTTCCCGAGCTGTGACAGGCACACGATCCAGAGGGATCGAAGCCCTCTCCTCGCGGGCGGGAATGCAAATCTGCAAAACCCGTTTGCGCGTTTCCGTCACGCATAACTCGTTGGGAAACGATACTACAGCCATCAATAGCTATAAACGTCACCCGCGGGCATTTCCCTTCAAAGCTTGTGGATAACACCCTCAGTTTTGGATTTTGTCGCACTCTCCGACTCGGTTTCGGTTTGCGAAGGCGATCAGGCGGGCTACTATCCACGTTATCCGCGGCCGAGTCCGAGGCTCGAGGCGCGGTGCGCTCCGCAGTATCTGGATACGATTCAACGTCGAAGAGGCCATGAACCGAAAGCGAGCCCCATGCCGCTTATGTTGAGAAACAACAGACAACGGATTTTGCTGGTCGTGGCGGGGGTGGCGATCGGCACGATAACCGCGTGCTTAATTCTTGAGAAGAATAGGTCGAAACGCTCACCTGACAGCCTCCTCGCCAGAGCAGATCAGCTGTCATGGAACAACGATTGGTTGGAAGCGGCCCCGCTCTATGCGCAGGCGGAGAAACTATTCGCACAGTCGAACCGGCCGTCGCAGGCTTTATATGCCCACGTCAGTCAGTTCATACCTCGAGCTGAATCCGAGCCCATACCCAACCTGCTCGTTGAGCTGAACCAAGATCAGGGTCTGGCCGAGGCCCAGGCCCCGGAAACCATGCTTCGCATCCTTGTCATCCAAGGGATGATCGAGACGAACTACGATTCGGCGATGGCCAGCAGAACCTGGGGGAAGGTCCAGACCCTGGCGGAACGCCGCGGCGAGTTTCGGCTGACAGCAAGAGCGATGGGGGAACAAGGCATCGCTGATTTCCTGCGGGGCGATTTCAGCAGTGCGAAGAAGCGGGTGACACGCGCGTGGCTCTTGGCGAAGACACTCCACGATGAGGCGGCTCATGTTCGATATGCCAGCCTGTATGGCGCTGGTCTCGTGGAACTACAGCGATACGGTGAAGCGATGCAGTGGCTGGACCAGGCGATCGACACCGCGAACAAAGACCGCAGCCTTGCCTATCCCTCGATCGCGATCAACACAAAGATCGATGCGTTGCGAGGCCTCCATCGATATCCCGAGGCGATCGCGCTCGCCGACACCGCCATCCGCCGGTTGCCTTCCACGCACCTCGACGCCCACCTGTTTCAAATATTGACGGTGAAGGGATCGATCTATGAGGACATCGGAGATTGGAATCATGCGATTGATGAACTCACACACGCACTTGGCTACGCACGCCACATAGAATACTGGCGAGGGATCAGCCAGACGGGCGGCCTGCTTGCGCTGGCCTATGAACATGAGAACAATCTTCCCGCAGCGCTTGTCAATATAGACGAGGCGATCGACGCCAACACAAGGGTGCCTCAGGAGCTTTACTTTTCGCCCCGGAATCTGGCGATCAAGGCAGAAATACTTGCCAGGATGGGGCATGCCAGACAGTCGCATGCGCTCTACGAAAAAAGCATGACAATCATCGACTCATTCCTTGCGACCGCGCCGACACCAAACGTCGAACGTGAATTGGCCAACCAGCTCAGTCAGGTGTATTCGAGTTACTACAACGTTCTCTGCGGCGAGGGAGATTTGAGCGCCGGTCTTCGGACGATTGAGCAGGAACGCGGACGGATCGAGGAGCAGGCCCTCGAGCATCACGACCTGGCTCCTCCACACGAACCGACCAGCCAGGAAAAGAAGATCACGCAGCTCAATCTTGAGCTGATCGAGACGGAGAACGACGCGACGCGGCAGCGGCTGTCACAGGCTCTCTACCTGGAAGAACTGCAGCTGGACGATTCCAGCCTAGCCGGCAAAACTGCGAGGCGGCCTATGGCTGTAGGGGACATACAGCGCCATCTCGGACCGGACGAACTCCTTCTCGAATACGTCCTTGATGACTCAGAATCCTCTGTCCTCGCAATCACGTCTCGCTCCCTGACCAGATACGCGCTACCCCCTGGGAAGACGATCTCATCCTTGATAACCCAATACCGAAGGACGATCCATGGGCGAAAGAGCGATCCCGGCCTGGCCCGGACGCTCTTCACGAGTCTGCTCGGCCCCGTCAAGGAATACGCAGAGCATCGATCCGTAGTTGTCATCCCCGATGGGGAGATCAATCTGGTCCCTTTCGCGGCGCTGATGGACGACCGAGCGTATGTCGTCGAGAGCCACGAGTTCAGCGCGAGTCCATCCGCAACCGTTCTGTGCCTCCTTCGCGATCGGGAACCCTCAACGCTCGACGATCATTACCAATATGTCGGAGTCGCGGCATGGACGAGAGGGAGCCAACCAAGCACCGGCGTTGCGAACCTCCTTCGGGCGATCTCTTTTCCCCAGATGAAGCAGTTGCAACCTCTGCCTCTCACCAAAAAGGAGGTGGAAACGATCGCTCAGGATTTTCCGGAGCCGAGCACGCTTCTTCTGGGACCTGCTGCGACGGAGACGAGCTTTAAGGCACTTCCACTGGATCAGTATCGAGTGCTTCATCTCGCGTTGCATGGTTACGCCGACGTCGAGTATCCGGACCGCTCGGCGCTCGTATTCGCGCCGCAGAAGGATGGGCGCGATGATGGCCTCCTCGAAGTCAGGGAGGTTCGCACGCTGCGTCTCAAGGCACGATTGGTGACGCTGTCCGCCTGCAACAGCGGTGTCGGCCCGGTAGGAGAGGTGGATGTAGCCGATCTGGGACACGCCTTCATTGAAGCCGGAGCCGAGACTGTTGTTTCCGCTCTCTGGGAGTTGGACGACCAGACCACAACTCAATTCATGACTTCCTTTTACAAGAATCTGGCCGGCCATCAAATCAAGACCGTGGCGCTCAAAAATGCGCAGGTTAACATGATGCAGTCCGGCCTCGCGCCCTACTACTGGGCTAGCTTTGAAATTGTGGGAGACCCCGCGGGAGTGCTTTGAGTGCAGATAAATCAATCCGTTGACAGCCCTAGATCCCAGAGCCTGCTGAACGCAAATCAGCGGCAGAAGATGCTCGACAGAGTCTCAAGCATAGTTAGCAAGCGTTTCTACGACACGCATCTGGCTGGGGTCGATTGGCCCACCACTGTTGCCAAGCACAGAGAGCGCATCGTGAACGCCAGCTCGGACGAGGAGTTTGAAGTGTCCATGCTTGCGCTGCTTGCCGAGTTGCATCGATCACACGTCGGCTTCTTCCATGAGAGCCTATCTCGATCGAGCAGCAAGATGGCTCTCTGCGCCACCTACTCGGCGTCGGAAACAGCGGACGGAGTGCATTGGACATTTCAGGATGTACACGCCGGTGGTCCTGCTGCTCTTGCCGGCATACGGCCTGGAGATGTGCTCTTAGCCGTCGATGGACGGTCATTTAGCCCGCCGGAGCATCCGCTCTTCGCGGTTGAATCTACCGCAAGAATCAAAGTATTGACGACGGGGCTCCGTGAGGAGACGAAGGAAGTCGTGATCCCGGCCCCGAAGAGGATGCGGGGCCAACTCCCTCAGGTAATACCGACTTCTCTAGTCTCCTATAAACGGCTGCGACACGATATCGGCTATGTCCGGATTGCGATGTACCCCGGCAGGATTGGTGTGGAGATCGCCAATGAGATTTCTCTCGCAGTTCAGAACCTGGGAGACGTCTCACGCCTGATCCTTGATCTTCGAGGAAACACCGGCGGCGGAATCGGCGTTCTGCGGGCAATGAGTTTGCTCACCCCTTCAAGACTTCCCATAGGACGTTATGCCGGGGGCGGCATGACGCCAGTGAATGGCGCCAAAGGCTATCACTTTGTGTTTGACAGAATACCTGCGGAAAAGCGGGGCCTGATTCCGCTGGTGGTGAAAGCTCAGGGAGTGATGGCCTTCCGCAAGGCGTTAGGCCTGAGCACTCCTATTCTCATTAGGACAGAGGGGCTGAGCGCAATGCCATTCCACGGCCGAATCGTGATCCTCGTGGACCGGCATACGGCTAGCGCAAACGAGATGCTGGTTGCGTTCGCCCGCGAGCATCAATTGGCGACGATCGTGGGAGAGGCCACGCCAGGCCGGGTTCTTGGGGGAAACAAGTTCGCTCTCTCCAATGGATATTGGCTCGCGCTGCCGGTGGGGTCATACCAAACCAAGAACGGGGACACCATCGAGGGTCAACAAATTGCACCCGACGTCCTGGCCCCCTTTGAGCCCGAACAAGCAAGAGCAGGAAAGGACACACAACTGGATCGAGCAATCGAAGTTGTGTCGACTTTGTAGATATTGCTCCCGGCAACCGATGGCATACGTCCAACCGCCCCATTACCACCAGGGTTGTGTGGACAGCCTGTCAGCAGGCCGCGCTCCGCGCCAGCCTGGAGCATAAGCACATCCATCCGCATACCCGCCTTCAACTCAGCCGTAACATGTGCCGCCTTCACCGGCCCAGAGAAGCCGTCATCCACCCCATGCAATTGGGCGAACGCGACTCCCTGAAGAGCGAGCGATAGGAACACGATCCAGCTTCATAGGCGCACGTCTGATGCGTGGCCGCCTGAAAGGATACGGCTGCCGACGTTCCCGCAGTCATCCATCGTTCGAGTCGGTTTGTAACTTTTCTTCAACTGACGACTCTCACAGTCGAATCAAGAGATTCGATTAGGAGTTCGCAAGAATGACATTCGCGACTATAGATATCAAGCAAGTGACTCGTACGCCAGTCAGCTCGCTCAAACGCTCGTTAGTTTTTAGAACTCTGCGGTGCTTTGTCGCTCTCGGATGTGCCATGGTTGGGTCCGGCTTGGCTGCGGCGCAGACGCCTGCTGTTGGGGCGAAGGCGCCAGATTTCACTCTTCAGACTCCGACCGGTAGCTCAGTGACGCTCGCCAATGAGCGTGCGAAGGGCACAACGGTCTTGGTTGTGCTCCGCGGCTTCCCTGGATATCAGTGCCCATACTGCGTAAAGCAAGTGCATGATTTTGTGGAGCACAGTGCGGACTTCGCAGCTCGGAAGGCGAATGTCGTGCTCGTTTATCCCGGTCCACCAGCCGATCTTGATCAGCATGCCAAGGAATTCCTTGCGAAGCAGGCCGATCTTCCGTCGAACATCAAGTTGGTCGTTGATCCGGACTATAAGATGACGAACCTGTACGGACTGCGCTGGGACGCGCCGCATGAGACTGCCTACCCGTCTACCTTCATCCTTGATGCGAGCGGAACCATCCTCTTTGAGAAGATCAGCCACTCCCATGGCGATCGAACGTCAGCCGATGACATTCTCACCCGACTAACTGCAAAGTGATTCGGGCAAGCTTTACGGTTATTGCGACAAGACGAGATCACTCCGTCTCTGGAATCAGGGTGACGCAAGTGTGTGCGGCTTAGTTTGACGGTACTAGACCGTCGCGAGGGATGTAAACCTGTTTTAGCCTCTCGCCGTTCATGCTCCCGTGATCGATCAGCAGTAAAAAGTGTTTTCGGGCCCAGGCTGATGAGCATCATGGAGGAGTAGGCGCATGGATCGACCCTCGGCATATCGAGATATGGGGAGAACAGGCTTGAAACAGCTAAATTTAGAACACTGGTTCATCCGACGTCCCCTCGTGGGCTTGTCTGCCAGCTTGCTGGCGGCATTCATCCTGCACACCTCAGGCTCGCGATTATCGATCTCCTTCCTCTTAGCGTCGCTATTGGCTACGGCCTATTCATTTCTTGCTCGACCAGAGCCGGCCGCCTATATCAGTAGTGCAATGATTAGCGGCACGGTCGGCATTGTCATCTGGGCGGTTTCACTGCCTTTGACCGCCGGCCGTAACCGCACGTTGGATGCTGGTTTCATGCGGGACAACTTCGGATCGCTAATCGGCTGGGTATTCTTCGGGCTGCTGTTTGGGCTTTTCCTGCAGGTCTTCCATCAAATTGTTTTTCGCCTCCTGGGCGGCGAGGTAGAGCCCGCGATAGCTCCAACGACTCCGATAAGCATTGTCATTTTAGGCGGTGGTTTTGCGGGCATGAGAGCCGCAGAGCGGCTAGAAGCTTTGCTTAAAAACAGACACGATGTCACGATCACCTTGGTGAGTGATACGAACTCGTTGCTCTTTACGCCGATGCTGGCTGAGGTGGCCGGCGGGAGTCTGGAGCCGGGCCACATCGGTACGCCCCTCCGCAGCAATCTGAAGATGACCGTCGTCGTTCGCGCACGTGCCGCGGGTGTGGATAGCGCACTCAGGGAAATCAGTCTGCTAGCCCATGCGGGAGTGCCTCACAACCTGAACTATGACTACCTTGTGATTGCTGTGGGCTCTGTTTCAAACTTCCTTGGTCTGGAACGGGTGGAGAAGTTTGCCTTCAACTTCAGGACCCTCGTGGATGCAGTGCGTATCCGAAGCCATGTTATTCAAAAGCTTGAACTCGCTGACAAGGAGCCGAATCCAGGGGTAAGGCGGCAGATGCTACGTTTTGTCGTCGCGGGCGGCGGATTTGCGGGTGTTGAACTCGCGGGCTCATTGAACGACCTAGCCCGCGGCATTCTTGCGAACTATCCTGGCATTGACCCCGCCGACGTTGAAGTGGTGTTGGTCCATTCGCGTGACCGCATTCTGCCTGAGTTGACCGAATCGCTCGCCAAGTATGCGCTGGAGCGCATGACGCAGCGAGGCGTGATCTTTCGGCTGAACACACGAGTTAAGGATGCGTCCGAATCAACAGTCGTTCTGGAAACCGGTGCGATTCAGGCGGAGACGCTCATCTGGACGGCGGGGTCAGCCCCGCAGCCGTTGCTAGCATTGTTGCCCTTTCCGAAGGATAAGCGCGGCTGTCTACTCGTTGACAAAACGCTCGCGGTGCAGGGCGCCCCGAGTGTGTGGGCGCTAGGCGACTGCGCCGCAGTGGAGGACCCGAACACCGGTAAACTCTATCCCCCTACCGCCCAGTTTGCTCTTCGCGAAGCAGACATGGTGGCGCGCAACATTCTGGCGACGATCAGCGGGAAGCCACAGTCACCCTTCTACTTCAAATCTCTCGGCGCGCTCTGCGTGGTCGGACATCAGACGGCCTGCGCCGAACTAGCGATTCCTTTCGGTGGATCCCGTTCTGTCAAGTTCTCCGGGCTGGCTGCTTGGTTGTTGTGGAGGGGAATTTATCTGGCAAAACTTCCCAGTACGGAACGCAAGATCAGAGTCTTGCTCGACTGGACTCTGGAGCTGTTCTTCCCACGAGACATCGTTCAGACGATCGATGTCGGATAGAGAGAGTCATGACGCTGATTCCGAACGATAAGACACCATCCAAAATCCGTGATCGATGGATCGCGTCCGCGCTCGCGCTCACCTGCGGTGTCGCAGGTGGTGCCTTCATCGCGAGTGCTCTTCACAAGCCCTATCCACATCTTCTGCTGCTGGGTGGATGTTTTGGTCTGGCCTTCGGTGCTCTTCTCGGGCCGCTTATCGACAGTCCGGGAACTGGATTGATCTGGGGTGAGGGTGCCGCATTTCTTCTCTGGCTGCTGTTACCGGCCCGTGCCATGCCTCTATGGAATAACGGTGCGCTCCCGGCCAACACGATGTTGGTGGCTACGCGTCAGCAACTTCCAGAGCTTGTCTCATACCTAATCTGTCTTGGAATTCCCGTCGGTTTGACAGTCGGGATTCGCAACTCTTTCAAAGCCGCCCAAGATCGATCACCGTTCCGTTGGACTCGCCCCATCATCTCAGGATGTTTGGCAGGGCTTGTTAGCGGCCTTGTGTTTGATCGTTGGACTTTGGCGGGAGGGTTTTCCCCTATCTTGGCGGGTGTCGCCGGCCTTTCTTCGCTTCATCAGTATGCAGTCTTGCAGACCGGAATGACGCTGGTTTTGGGCGCTGTCTTTGGCCTGCTTTTTCAACGCGATATTCGCAGTCTAGGTTCTTCAATGAGCTGGGGACTCGGGATTGCGCTGACGGGGTGGTTTGTTGGTCCTCTCACGCTGTTTCCCTTGCTCCGAAGTTTCCCTCTGGATTGGTCGCCGGCAAGCGTGAGCAACCAGTTTGGCGCTCTTATTGGCCAGATTCTCTTTGGTCTATTGTTGGGCTTTACCTATGCAGGTTTCGATCGCATCTGGGTGCTACTCTTCATCCAATCTGATCCGCTCTACAAGAAGCCTGAAGGTCCCGGGCTTCACGCCTTTCGCTCGCTGTTGTGGGGCGCGGGCGCCGGGTTGTTGGGAGGCATTGTTTCAGGGCCGTTCATGTTCGCCACTGGCGCCCTAACCGTGATCGTCGGAACAGGCGCGCACCTGTCGCTGCAGATGGCAACACTGATTCACCTGACGGTTAGCACGCTCATCGGCACCTTCTTCGGCGTGTTGTTCCGGAACGAGCGGCCCAGCGCCGGTCTCGGAATCGCCTGGGGTAGCTTGTTCGGCCTCATATGGTGGTACGCAGGAGTCCTTACGTTTCTTCCCCTGGTCCTCGTCGGATCCTTGGACTGGCGACCAAAAGCGGCCACGATGCTTCTACCCTCATTGATTGGGCACCTAATCTACGGAGCAGTGAGTGCTTCCATTTTTCTAGCATTCGAAAGGCGGCAAGCGAGCCAGCTCTCTTTCGCAACCTCCCATCAGAAAGATGCGGAGGCATCACCAACCGCAGGCGCTGCCCCAGCATTATGCCTCTTCGCCTTAGGCCTTGGAATCTTGCTACCTATGCTTCTGGCTTGATAGATTGACCAACCGCACAAACGCCTTTGGCCATTCGAATAAGCCAGGCTCAGGGAAGTGAACTCTTGTATCTGGATCTTGCTGCAAGTGTGCTCGTGATGCATTAGCTTTGGGACTCGTCCCACATTGCATCCACGGTCACTTCTATCGCAGGCAAGGGAGCATCGGACGAAACCTATGACTGATGGCGGAGATAATCCTCGCTCTCACCCAAAAGTGAAAGAAAATGCCTGCACGCCCGCGTCCAGAAATTCGATCACGACCGTGTGATCTGAGACTGAGCCTCTTTGTCTCACAAGTTGATACAAACGGTGTTCCGTCACGACACCGTTACCTTGGGTATCTGTGTCTTCTCCATGATTAATTCCTGGGACCTGCCCGTCGATTGTGACGCGAAAGCGAACGGGTTTTCCATCTGAAATCGCACCAAGCACAAGATGCAAGTCACGAGCATGGAAGCGGAAGACGACCTTTCCTCCGGCCGAGCTAAGCACTGCAACCTGCCTGTGATCGTTCCAGTTGCCCGCGAGTCCCCAGTCGTTCAACTGAAGCCTGCTGGGCGCACTATAAAACTGATCCCTATCAGGCTTGATTCCTCCAGGCGATGAAAAACGCTCGGCGCGCGCATAGCCAATATATGTTTCAGGTGAGCGAACATCTCTAAAGTCGGCCGAAGCTTGGACCCCCTGCGCATCAACCTTCAATGTGTTCGCTGAAGCTGGTTTGCCATTGGCCTCCTTAAGGAGCTCCTGTATCCATCGCTCGGATTGGTCGTACTCTCCCTCACCGAAGTGCTCGTAGCGCACCTTTCCTCTGGCGTCGATGAAGTAGTGTGCAGGCCAAGCTTGATTGTGGAACGCGTTCCAAATGCTTTGATTACTGTCCAGGACGACGGGATAGGTGATGCCGAACCTGGTCACTGCCTTTTGAACATTCGGAACTTGCTTTTCTACGTCGAACTCAGGTGTGTGGACGCCGATCACCACGAGGCCACTGTCCTTGTATTTCTCTGCCCACGCACGAACATAAGGGATGGCGCGAATGCAGTTGATACACGAGTAATCCCAAAAGTCGACCAGGACAACCTTTCCCTTGAGCTGCCTTGAAGTCAAGGCCGGAGAATTGATCCAGCCCGTCCCCCCGGACAGTCCGTACAACGGGGAACTTCCAACAATGCTCTGCGGGTCCTGTGCTTCAATCGAGGGCACAAAAAGAGTCACAAAGCTGAGTCCAACTGCAATCCCAGCCACAATAACTAACTTCATCTTTTTCCGAAAGACTGTAGTCATCTGATTTATCTCCTCGGAAAGGGGCGGTGGAGGCGTTTGATATTTCAGGCCGTCCTCTCAAATCGCATCGCTGCAGAGTTCATGCAATAACGAAGTCCAGTCGGGCGCGGTCCATCGTCGAATACATGTCCGAGGTGAGCCGCACATCGCGGGCAGGATACCGCTGTTCGCTCCATCCCGAACGTTGTGTCCGTTTTCTCCAGAACGTTCTCTTTCGCGAGCACCTGCCAGAAGCTCGGCCAACCGGTGCCAGAATCAAACTTTGTTCCGGAACTAAAGAGTGCCGTATCACAGCAGATGCAGCGAAATAATCCATGATCGTGAAGGTCCCACGAGTTGCCAGTGTAGGGCCGTTCCGTGCCGTCATGACGGGTCACGTCATAAGAGATCGACGATAAGTCGTGTTTCCATTCGGCATCAGGCTTGGTGACGGTAGGTACCGTTATTTTGCCTCGCGGCTTACCGTCTGTTCCGAAGTCCATAACCGTTACGGTCGCAGGGAGCGGGACATCGCTAGATGCAGCGGCAACTCCGGGCTTGCGGAGGGACCAATATGCGAACACTCCGAGTGCCGCTGCTGAGCCCACTAAGAAGGTACGGCGGGAACGAAGGTTCCCGTCAACCTCAATCAAGGCCGTTTGCTGGTGAGAACCCTTTTGTAGATTGCTCATAAATCACTCCCCCGCCGACCGCCGGCGTTATTCGCCACCTGAAGGATCGTGGCTTCAAGCATCAGACTCACGAGAATCGAAAACGATACAGGTCAGTCCGGGGCTGATCGCTACCAATCCCCTTACAAACTTTGTCGGAGAATGAATTTACTTTGGCAGCACCGTCGCATCATCCACCCGAATTCTGATTCCCGAGGCCGCCAGCCGATTCACAAGTAAATCGCCGAACGCGACGCTGGGCGTCAGTACGCCGAACATTTCAGGCAAGGATGGCTCCTCCCACGCAAGCAAGAACGCGGCCTCGCAGACGCATTTGACAGTGATGCGGTTGCCCGCATCGCCCTCTCCCCGGAACGACACATTCGCCTGCTTCCCGTCGGCTCTACGGCCTGAGACCCTGAGCTCGAACCAGCCAGCATCCATTGCCTTGTCTGAAGGCCCGCTGCCAGGTGGTATGCACCGTTGCAGGAGACGACGAGCCGGCCCGTTCCGCATCATCACGTCGAGTAGACGCATTACGGCGTGGAAGCCATACGCCCGGACCAATCCAAACCTACCCGGAAATGCCATGTACTCCTGATAGATAACCTCATTGGCGGTCAGTGTGCCGCTGCGGCGAACGGCGCGAGTATCGCCCAAGCCTGACGGAGAGGGCGCTGTCCAGGCGGCGACTGTTCGGTCGTAGTGAACGCCAGTGGGGTCTTGCTCGATGGCCTGCGCCGGTCGTCGCCTGTCCGGATTGAGAAGAAACGGATCGCTCGCGCGGGCTGCATCTCCATTGGTGTGTGCGAGCGCCATGCTCGATATCGTTCCACCATTGAACGAGCCACCGCCCATCGTCACGAAGCCCTTCGCTTCAACGAGACCTCCGGCGAGTTGCTCGTTCAGTAAGTGGACCATGAGATCAGCCGGGGCGGAAATGAGAGCGCAGAACGGGACAATCCGGACGCGCGCCTCGACGGCGGCGTGATGATAGCGGTCCATCAAGTCGCGGATTCGAGGCGTCTCTCCGCTGATGTCTACGTAGTGGGTGTTCAGCCGCACACATGCATCCACGAGAGGATCGCTATAAACGCGAAAAGGTCCAGCCGTAGAAACAATGATCCGTGTACGCGATACAAGTGCATCAACTTGATCCTGTAGCAGAGAGTCGAACACCAAGATCGGTACGTTTGCTCCTAATGCTTGCAGCCTCGCAGGATCTCTTCCCGCTATAGCCCAACGAAGACCCGCCGGGGCATGCCGCTCGAAGTAGCGTACGCTTTGTCGTCCGACGAAGCCGGTGGCACCGCAAAGCACGACGTCAAATTCTTTCTTTGCCATAGTCCCTCCCTTATTCTTTGCACCCTGAATCAGCTTCGCGACACTTCGCGGAGTGCTTTGCGCTCTCCGATGACATACGTCAGGCTTGCGAAGAAAAGAGTGGAAGTGAACCCACGTCGGGGTCGGCCCGACCTACTTTGTCGTCAACCATCCCAGCTCGGAGGCATGGGCAAAATACTCCCTTATCTTCACTGCCTGGTCGAGAGCCGGCAGCTTACTTGACCTCATCGCTCTTTCCACGACGCCGGTAATTGGCTCACCCTCCTGAATTGCCGATAGGAGCAGGAACGCTTCGTGATCGATTCGCCGGTAGTAGACGGAGTCTTGATACCGGTGGACCGCGAGGTAGGTCGGGCACCGCTTAAGTCGGGGAACCCGGAATCGCTTCGACTCTTTCCGCACGCCTACAGCATTACTAACAATGTCTGTTGCAGGCCTGTTTCTATGGACTGCCAACACCACTTCGTCCACAGCGTAGCGCAGAGCAAGCAACTGAAGATGTGGCTGCAGTGCGAGCATGCTGGTTGGCAATAGAAGGGAGAATTCGACTGGATCAAGAGGCGGTAACGCGGGACTGTCGAACGCTTCGATATAGGCCCACTCTAGCCGAGCTACGTCTACAGCAAGCTCACGATGTGGACCCGCAAGTTCGGGGTGTTTCTCAAGCCACGAGGGCAACTTGGCTCCCAGGTTACGAAGAGTGAAGGAGGTAGAGGGATTCTCTTTCAGGTAAGCCAAGATGAGCGCATCGCAGCGCTCTTGTCCGAGAACGGCGTTCAATGCAGGATAGTCCTCGGATACAGCCCCAATCACGCGGAACCAGTATTGTCTGTTGTAGATCTCTAGGCGCTCGAAGGAGGAGAGAAAATTATTTCTCTTGATATAGCCCGAAGCGATTTCTTCGACAGAAGCTCCTTGAGCATTGATATCTTGCATCCCAAAGTCCGCAGTAAGCGATCGGCTGACGTCCTCGGCCATGCGACGCTGAAAATCAAGAAGGCTCATACAAACGCTCCCTCATAACTCTCGACGACATCGGCAGTTTCAGCAGATCCAGAACCTGACAAGTGATGATTAGCCTTGAGGGCTTCAGAATGCACTTCGTCGAAGGAAGGGATGTTGTCGTCCCATTCGAGCAACGTGGCAGTTGGACCGATCCGCTCGATTGCACGCGCATACATCTTCCAGACGGGATCAAGGACTGGATGATCGTGCGTGTCCAAGGTATATTTCTCAAACTTGGAATGACCAGCTATGTGAATCTGGGCCACCCGTTCCGGGTCCACTGCATTCACGTAATCCATCGGATTGAAACCGTGGTTCTGCGATGAGACGTAGATGTTATTCACGTCCAGCAAGATTCCGCAGTCCGCAGCATGAACGACTTCGTTGAGGAACTCCCATTCGGTCATCTCCGACTCATGAAACTCAGCGTAGCTGCTGACATTTTCGACTGCGATCGGAATCTCAAGGAAGTCCTGCACCTCACGAATACGCGCGGCGGTCGTTCGAATGGCTTCGAATGTGTAGGGTAACGGGAGAAGATCATGCGTATAGCGTCCGTCAACGCTGCCCCAGCATAAGTGGTCGGAGAGCCAGGGTGTTTTGGTGCGTTTTGTCAGTTCCTTCAAGCGCTTCAGGTGATCCCGATTGAGCGGCTGCGCAGAACCGAAATACATTGAGACGCCATGCTGTACGACTCTGTATTGGTCAAGGATCTGATCGAGAATCGTGAGTGCGCGGCCGCCACCGACCATGTAGTTTTCCGAGATGATCTCGAACCAATCCACCACCGGTTTCTCGGAGAGGATGTGGTCGTAGTGGGGGACTCGCAGTCCGATACCGACGCCGTAATCTGTAAACGCATTGAACCTGTTTGCGGGCATACTCATATCCGATCTGAGTGGAGATAAGAGAGAATGTTGGAGGCTTGCGAAGGTCGCGAGCCTCCAACACAGTCGACTAAGCCTTGGGAGGGGTAGAGCCGTCGGTTGCGCAGGCGCCCTTTCCTTTGCAGCTGTTCTTGCCGGCATGCTTTGCGTCGCCGCCGCCCTGACCCTTGCAATCGTTCTTTCCTTTGCAGGAGTGCTTGGCGGGAGCGGGGGTCGTATCTTGCGCGACCAGGAGGACGCCAGCGTGGGCTGACGGAGCTACGTTCTGTCCAGTGGTCTGTGCGTTGAGGCGAATGGACGTACCGCCAAGAAGACCAGCAAATGCGGCGGCGAGGGCGAGATTGTGTGCGGTATTGATTTTCATGGGAGCGCCTTTCAAGGTTGGGCCGCGCGGTTTGCGAGGCGTGATGACGTCGTAGAATCCGGGGCCACCGAATGCTCTTGGATTGAATCTCTGGTGAAGGCCGTACTACTTGTTCCAAACGTGAGAGCGGTGCGGGCGGCAAAGGATACAAGCTTTCTTTTCCAGGCAAAAGATAGTTTGATAGCCGCTTGTTCGGCTTCTATGGACGAGGGGTCTTGGTGATTGCTGTCCTCACCGCAGCGAGAGGGGCGTCGTCGATGAAGATCACGTCGCCATCCGCTAAGCTTATGCCCAATTGGCTCCACAGGGTTCCCAGATCGACCCCGACCGGGGCTTGACTCCATTTCCTATAGAGGTCTTCCAAGACCGTTGTACCCGTCGCCTGATCGCCAATCCTCAAGACCCGCTCTGTAGGCCAGTCCTTATCGATCGTTCCACCTGCATTGACGATCCCTCTAAGCGCATCTTGCAGGCCACGTTTGTTGCCGGTTTGCTTTCGTATCTCCACATCTGCGACCAAGCAAAACAGGGCTCCGCCCCAGTAGGTGCGGCCCCAGGTATGTGTTCGATCTAGCCCAAGGTCGCCGGCTTGCGGCTCACCGTGCGCCATACCCACCATCATGTCTGCCCAAATGCGTTGTGCTGACAGCTGCCCGGCCTGAACACGCGCGATAGGCTCGACATAGGTAGCCACCCCCTCTTCGAGCCAGTGCTGTGAATCTGGCAAGGAAGCAAGCGCCATATGAACGAGCTCGTGAGTCGCAATCCAATCGCGATCGAGTTCCGTCTGTGTTGCGTTTTGCCCGATACGCAGCCTCGTGGCTGCGGGGAAGCCACCGCGATGGCCCCAAGTTGTTCCTTGAAGTACCCCATGCCTGTCCGGAGATATTGAGACGACAACGTGTGCCGATAGAATGGGAAAGTGCCCGTAATAGAGCGTGACGGCCTGCGCAGCTCTAACAACGTATTGCGTCAAAGCGGCGTTCGACAGATCCGCTACCGGACCGTCGACGGCGATTGTTAGCCGCGCGTCGCCCATCTGCAGCAATTGTGTTGAAGCATCTTTCAGAACCGCACTGGAAGTCGTGGTCTGACACTCCAGCCGCAACACGGCCATTTCAGGGATGAGCACAACGAATAGCGGCACGAGCTTCGCCGTCCTTTTGATGAAACGTGTGAACCATCGGCGTATCCTGCACATCCAGCCACCTATCACCGGCGAGCAAAGTCGCTCGGAGCCTCTTAGACGGTCCTGCTGGCGCTTTCGCGTACAGGGTACGTCCTTTGGTCCACGTATTCCACGCTTGTAACTATTCGGGCCGTCATCTCTCTAACGCGTTGAAAGGCTCTGCCGGACGGTGCACCAGACCTGCCACCGCGACTCTGTAGCCCCGAGGGATGAGATGAAGCGTTTGATCGCGACGTACGTTGAAGTATCAGGAATGCTGTCCCGTCTCCAATCACCGTTTCTTCTCGCGGTGCGGCTCTATTGGGGTTGGCAATTTGCTCAGACTGGATGGGGCAAACTGCATAACCTCGCCAAGATCACGGCGTTCTTCACAACCCTCAATATTCCCTTTCCGGCCTTCAATGCTCACTTCATCGCGGGCCTCGAATTCTTCGGCGGAATCCTCCTGATTTTGGGCCTGGGCACAAGGCTCATCGGCTTTCTGATGGCTGCTAACATGTTGGTGGCCTATTGGACGGCTGATCGTGAAGCACTGGCTTCCATCTTTTCCGATCCAGGCAAGTTCTATGTGGCCGACCCCTTTACCTTTCTGTTTGCATCTTTGATCGTCCTTATCTTCGGCGCAGGCTACCTTTCCCTTGACCACATCATCGCGAAGCGCATGAAGGAGCAGGCCTGATTGGTTATGGATGCGGAACTCTCAGTTCGGGACGAAGGGCGGATGATCGCCTCCATACTTGCTGGTGACAGCGAGCAATACCATGAGTTAATCCGCCCCTATGAGCGCAGCGTGTACAAGATGGCACTTTCATTTATGAAGAATGAAGCGGATGCCGAAGATGTCGCCCAGGAAGCATTTCTGAAGGCTTTTAGAAAGCTTTCGGACTTCCGCGGACAAGCGAAGTTCAGCACCTGGCTGATCAGCATCACATTAAACGAAGCGCGAGGTCGCCTGCGGCGGCAATCAGTTGTGCGGATGGAGTCGCTTGATGAACCCCCTGAGGAAGGTGGTCACATTTCGCCAGCCTTACTTCGAGATTGGCGCGAGGTCCCCTCAGAGGCGCTCGAGAGGCAGGAAATTCGTCAAATGCTCCAGGACGCGATTGCCAACTTGACACCCTTATATCGTGAAGTCTTGGTCCTGCGGGATGTGGAGGAGTTCTCTATCGAGGAAACCGCCAATGCACTCGCAATCACCCCCGGCACAGTGAAGGTTCGGTTGCATCGCGCCCGGATGATGATGCAAAAGGAACTCGCACCTAAACTGAAGAACACAGCGCCGCGGAGGAGGTGGTTTCAATGGTCATAGAATGCAAACATGTTTGGGACTACATCTCCGACTATCTTGACGATTCTTTGTCTCCCGAAACAAAGGATCTCGTTCAGCGGCACTTGGAACATTGCGAGATTTGCTCTGCCATCCTAGATTCGAGCCGTAATATTATGGTGCTCACTGCCGACGACCAAGTGTTTGAACTACCGCTCGGTTTCAGCGAACGTTTACACGCAAGGTTGTCTGTAGAGATTATGAGCACAGCAGAAAACACTGCTGAAGATGCGGGCTAAATGGAGCCATGCAGGTGAATGTGGATTCCCCATTCCACCGCCACCAAGCCGAGGGTGAGGATGGCAAGAGCAATCTGGATCCATTCAGCGCGTATCGTTTTTGCAGGCACTTGTCCCATCCGCCATTGGGAAGAACCCCTGGCGCGGAGCGATCGTACTCGCCAGATCGCATAAAGGTTGATGACCGACCCGCCAACAGCAACGATCTCCATGGGGATACGAATTGCTTCGCCGTGGATCGAGGCCAGCAAATGCACACCGGTGGTCGCAGCGGCCAACGAGCCGATTCCAATCAGCAGTCGAAGACCGCTGATCGCCATGAAGGCTGTGCATGCGCTCTGAAGCAAGATGAAGAGCAGGCTCGTCAGTCCGATGATCCAAGACCTGCTCTTTGCATCCTTCAGCTGGTGAGTATCGGTGGGCGCGTTCTGTTCGAGCAAGGTATTCTCCATTTGCAAATGCTACCCTTTTTGGCTTGCGTCGAGCGATATCAAACAGGCAATGCAGTGTTAAGTTCACGCGCTCTAACTCAACGCCGACGTGATCTCGGCAGAAGGGCGCATTTCTAACGTAGAGAACACATCCGAGGGCATGACGGAAATCGTTACCTCGCCGTCAACAGCTTTCAAGCGTTAGGTGGGAGGACGGGACAGGTCCCACCGTTCCACGCTTTTCATGGATGCGGCATTTCTACGGTCCTATTACGAACGAATCAGACTCGGTATGTAGTCGGTTCGATGAGCGCCTCGGCGATTCTTCACTTATTGACGCCGCATGGCCGGATCGTGGCGCAAACCTCGTTTGTGCGGACGAACCATTTCGGTTATTCCCACAGAGCGCTTTAACTAAGGGAATTGGTGGGTGGGCGGCGGTCGAAGTTTGAAAAGCACATTCACCACGAGAAATGATACTTTCGCCACAAGGAGCTAGTGTCGCTCATTAACCAGGAGCAAATGCACCTCGCCGCCTATGCCGCTTAGTGGCAACGTTGCAAGGAGACGTGAGTGCAAGGCCCCGAGACTCCGAGTCCCCTCGGCATCTGTCAAGACAAGAACGGCATGATAAGTTTTCAGGAGATTCTCGACAGCCGGACCGAGATTGGTGCCGCCGCTGCCTTCCTTTGACAGCATGGCCGTAAGTTCGCTTTTCCGGCCTTGCGCAATTAGTGCTTCGTCCACCGTCGCAACCTCACGGACTCCCGTTCGCGCGATCATGTCGCGCAGAAAATCGCGTCCGGAAGCCCTGTTTTTAATCTCCCCCATCGATCCGGATACGTCGATGACAAGGAGCCTTGCGTTCGCGCCGCCAATAGCCGCCCGGACGCCTTCCAGAGCGGGGAGTGGCCTCGGCTCGCCGATAGCCTCCCTGACAACTCTGTAAACCCGTTCCAGTTGCGATGCCTGGCCTGGGTTCACATTGCCCAAGGCGCTGCACCGGGACCTGCGCTCTTTCTCGATCGCCTCCTCAACTTTGGGGCTGACCGGCCCATAGTTCGCGAGGATGATTCGAGCACTCCCAAGGGCGGCGCTGTAATCATTCAGCGCATCCGCGAAATTCCGGGTCGAGGAACGCTTATAGTGTTTGCATTCAACGGCAAGCGGGCACCTGCCATCCTCCGTCCAGAAGGAATAATCGGGCTGAACCCCGTGGGACCGCCCATGCCCGACCGGGTTTGCAAGCTCGGACCGGCGCTCGCTATAAATCTCCACCGGCGGGACAGCCGTCGGGATTCGCGCCATCAGCGTCTCCTTAAACGAGAAGCTGATTCTCCCATTGTCGTGCTCAAGCTCAGCCACATGCCCGTCAAGCGCCTTGAGGAGCAAGGTGAGTATCCATGCGCTGTAGAGCTCGTAGCGCTTCTGCCAGGTGGGCAAGGAGAGAATCTGCTCAAGGTCGCCCATCTCCACGTCATATCTCATCCGCCGGCGCGGACGGTCCTTGAAGAAAGCCGACAGTTCCTGCCGGACCTGCGCCTGCTCTTTCTTGGTGGCCTGCTCGTAGGCGGCAAGATCAAGCAAACGGCCGCGCACCCAAAGATCGCTCTCGAAATACCACAAGCCTTTGGCGCTCCAGAAGTCGTCTCTAGCCCTGGACGCGTTTCCCTTCCGCCGGAGTTCATTGCGGCTGCGGGCTATGGTCCGGACGGCAAAGTAAATCTCCGTCAGCAGCGCGGCGACATCGCCCACCGGACCTTCGTCGGCCAATGCTGAGCTGGCCTCCGCGGGCAAGTCCAGAAAGTCCCCGCGCTCATAAGCCTCAAGCCAGTTCACAAGCTCCGGGTTCTTCACCCGCGGTTCCGGCTGCCGGTAGTCGATTTCGCCGGGGGCGAGGTTCGGGTCCTTCTTCCGTGTCGGATAAAAGCACATCCGCATTTCGAAAAGGTCGCCACGGTCAAGTTCCGGCACTGTTCGCAGGTTCGGGCGGGAACGCTCCGCCGCCGCAATCCACCGTTTGAATGCGTCGAGATCAACCTCAAGCTCGTCACCGTCGTCACCAAGGGCAAGGACCCAGTTCACCGGCCCTTCGGTTGCACCAGCCGCCTCGAAGTAGGCCAGCAGGTCCCGCATCATGGCGACAAACGGGCCGATGACACCGAAGAAGGCATTCAGGAGGGCTGTCACACTGGCGCCGGACAAGGCGTCCACCAGACGGGGCGCCTCCGGGTTCAGGCGATCTCTCAGCATGGCGGCGAGCGGCAGGTCCCGCCCTTCCGGCTCGATGCCGCCCTTCGCAGCTAGCCACTGCCACGCTGAATTCGCGTCCCGGTGCGTTTCAGGTGCTGTAGCCCCAGCTCTTGTCTTCTTTTTGCGCTGACTTTGAGCCATGCAAGGAATGATACCGTTCCTTTCTCTTCACTAATCCGAAGCAGCCGAAGGCACAAGACGGGAATATAGTCTTCACTTGGAAAGCAAGGAACAGGATAGAGGCCAGCCCTGGAATCCCCTCGACGAGGAGAATCTGCTCATGGAATTGAACGAGGACCGCTGGCTACGGCGCCTGGGCATCGATCCAGACGGCATTTCCTGGGACATCGTGATGGAGCTGAAACGAATGAAGGATGAGGGCGACCGAGGACGCGAGCAAGGCCCAAGCCCCCGATCCTCAGCGAATGCGGCTAGGTTGCTGCTAATCTCGGAGCCTGCATTTTCGGTTGTTGCGAACAGGCCGATGCACGTTTCCAGATCAGAACGGCTCGAAACGCGCATCTGCGATCATGCACTCACCGAGATCCGCGGTTCGAGCGACGGGTTTGGCTGAAGCGAAGCGCATTCCCGAGGGCTGGCCAGATCGGCCAGCGCTCAAAGAGACCAGCATTCCACTGGGCCCAACATAGATACTCGCCTCCTGAGAATGTCGTCCTCTCCGACATGGTTCTTGTTGCTGAACAAGTATCCCCATGGGAGACTCAGCTACGAAGGGATTCCTTCGTAGTGAGTAGGGTGGCGGTGTCTTCTGACGATTCATCCCGGGCCACAAAACGACCAGTTTCGACTGATACTCGTGTCGCGCCGCAACAAGCGAATTCTGGTTGAGCAGCAGTCGGTTCTGGAATCCGTCCCGGGGTTTTCACTGCCACAGATTTCCATCCCGAAATGGACGCGATCGGCGCCCCATATCCAACGAGCAATCAAGCAACGATGGAACTTGCGTTCAGTGGTTCTGGATGCCGTCGGAGGGTGGTCCCGCAGTGGACGCATCGCCATAGCGGAGGCAATCGATCAAGCCATTGTCCCAATTCCAGACCATTACGTCTGGCGTTCCCTCGGAGAGATTCCCGATCTCGAGATTGAAGACGCTGATGACTCGCTTCGAATCGATCTTCAGGATCTTCTGGACGGCAAGACGAACCGTCACGCGCCGTTTCTGCAGCTCGGATGGACAGACGAATTGCTGCGGTGGATAGCGACGGTAATACCCACCGATCGAATCGACATCAACGATGAGGTCGAACAGTTGAATGCGTCTCCCACCCATGCACTCCTGAGGATCCGCCGCAGACGCGCTCCTCCCTTATGGTTCAAAGCAGTTGCAGAGCCAACCATGAAATCAGAAGGCCACGAATACGTGGCTACGACAGTGTTGAGCAACTTGTTTCCCGAGTATCTCCCAAGACTTTTAGCCATCAGAAACGACTGGAATGGATGGTTGATGAATGATGCAGGTCTGCCGATCGGGGAATCAGACCCCCTAAACTTCGAAACCGCCGACATGATTGGGGTGAGACTTGCCAAGATGCAACAGGCAAGCGTTCCCCAGGTCGATGCCCTGCTGAACCATGGGTTTATCGATCAACGCATACCTGCGCTTCGGAACACAATACTCAGCATGGTGCCATACCTCGAAGACGCAGTGCTTTCGCAGAGGTCGGCCGTTGCTCCCGCGATAGGGATCGGAAGAGTGAAGCAGATTGTCGAGATCTTCGAGAACGTTTGCTATGACCTTGAAGAAGCCGGGATTCCAGACACGGTGGCCCACAACGATCTCAACGGCGGCAACATACTCATCGATGGTCGCTCCTGTGTGTTCACCGATTGGGCCTTGGCCGCTGTGGGCAATCCCTTCGTGGCCTTGGATCAACTGCAGCAATACCTGACCCAGAACAAGCGTCTGGCGTCATGGGTTCCTCGCATCACCCGCTCATACTGTGAGCAGTGGCGCAGCACCATGGCAGCTGCGGAAATCGATATAGGACTTCGCTCTATCCGGCTTGTATCGGTTGCGACTCACCTCGCGAGCCGCCGGCCATGGTTCATGTCCCAATATCGTTACAAGCCTGGGCTGGACAGTTATATTCGAAGCCTGTTGCGGCAGATGGATAAGGCCGCTCAATCGCTCCAACGTAAGGATGCTTTAGAAGCCATGTGTGGAACGTTGAGCGCCTGACACGAATTTCCGGCAAGTGGACCACTCAATGCATGATGGGTAGCGACACCACAAACTGCGCTCCGTTAGGCTCAATATTTCTTGCGGTCACCGTACCGGAATGTACTTCAGCTACCTTGCGCACAAACGCCAACCCCAATCCAAGGGAACCCACCTTGGAGATGCGGGTGTGGCCTTCACCCCTGAAAGCGAAGTTGAAAACACGTTCGAGTTCCTGGACGGGAACACCAGTGCCCGTGTCCTCGACGATGATGTCGACCGTTTGGCAGGATCGCCTTGCACTTACGATTATCGAGCCGCCTTCTGGCGTGTAGCGGATCGCATTGGAGATGAGATTCTCGACGGCTCGCTTGATGAGACTCCTCTCGACGCGGACCGACCCAACGTCGTCAGCGACTCGCAAGTCGAGTTCAACTCCTCTACTCGATGCCTCATACTCGAAGTCATCGACGGCCGATTTCAGCAACTGTTCGAGAGGCGTGTTCTCAAAGCTTCTCTCGGTGCCGCTCTCGAGAATAGCGAACTGACTAATCGAGCCTACTATCTCCGCCAACTCGGTGATGTCACGATGAACCAGCTCGAGCGTCGTTTCCTTCTCATCCGGCTTCATCTCAGCGTCGTACTGGATCGACTCGACGCGACGCAGCATGCGAGCCAGCGGAGTGGCCAGATCGTGGCTGAGGTATGCAATCCATTCCAGATGCGTCTTCTCGCGGCCGACGAGTTCCACCCGGGCGGCTTCCAATTCACTGATCTTGTTCTTGAGATCTTCAGCGACGCCGTTAGTTTTGCCGTCGAGCTGTAACGAACTGGGCGACGCAACGGATGTTTGGAAGAGGCGGCCGGCAATCCAATGGAATGCCCATCCAAATGCCGCCGCGGCCACTAATGCGAGGACAGATATCCAAATAAACAGACTCGTAGGCCAACTCTGAAGATCTGTCACTTGGCGAGAATGTTGTTCTCTCAGATAGAGGGCACAGACAATGAACTCAAGGCCGCCGAAGAGTACGAGGGCGGCCACCGAGAGTGCAGCAAAACGCGATGATGAGGTAAGAGCCATCTATTGGTCACGCACATTCGTGCGGCGGTCAATCCCGTGTGCAACTCTGATAGCCAAAGAACCGCCGTGCAAGCTCGTCTGTCAGGTGATTTGATTCAAAGGCTTCTACGAGCGAATGCATGAAGAGGTCAACCGGACGCCACGAGCAAATTGACCGACCACTCTCCTGAAGAGAACATGGGCTCCAGGATGGGCTGCAAGTCCCCCGAAGCGCGGGAGACTCGCACCAACAACAGACTCTGGGAGAAGCGAACGAGTGCAGTTACTTCTTTGAGACGTATCGTCTTTGCGATCCCCTGGTGACGTTCACCATGAGAACACTCAGAATCGGCCCTTATTGTGGGCTCTGCTCGATGTGCCTTTGGGATCATTAGACCACGCGGCGTCCCTAATGTGAAGTACCACTTCCTATTTTATAACCCTCTAGGGGGTATATTGAGAGCTGCAACTTCGCAACACTGAAAGGGTGACGACCCTAAGATATCGATTCTCCAAGCGGATAGCCGAATTACGACGATTCTCGGGAATGAAACAGACAACTTTCGCTGATGCGATCGGCTTGACGCTCAAGCAAGCCGGTGAGATTGAGAGGGGAAATTCGTTTCCGAAGCCGGAAAAGCTTGAAATCATCGCAAGAGCCCTCAACGTCCCTCTCAAGGAACTCTTTGACTTCGGCAAAACCCGCTATTTCCCGAACCCTCCTGTAATGCCGACCACCGAGGTTCGGCGGGCGCCGAGGAAATCCAGAAACAGCCAGGCGTCCTAAGAGTCCTGTTCCGGGGCGGCAACAGCATCTGATTAGTCGTCGACCTTGAAGTGCCACCCGATGCAAAGCCATCCGGCAGCCTACAGTCCAACGCGGAGCACGCATCATCCACGTCGAAGGCGAGCCGGAATGTTTATCCACTAGGAGTTGACGGTTTGGCGATCAAATGCCCAATGCCTAGAACTGAAGCTCTGACTCCCATACCCAAGCGTCACTGCCGAATGACCAGAGGATAGTAGTAGGGTGCACCGTCGCCCTCACGGGCTGTGCCAAGGTAGTGGCTTCCTGGAGTGAGATGCCCGAGGTCAAGTCGCACTCTAAGCTCGGTGTGAGAACCCTGTACCGTTGCCGGAGCGGAACCCGACGCTTCAACCTGGTTTTGGCTCTGGCCCCTGGACACAGTCACGCGATAATTGCCGGCGGGGCTGTAATAAGGAAGCACAAGCCGAAGGTCGATCACTCGTCGCGGCAGTGGAACTGGGGCCTGAGTATCACCACCGGCCCCGTCTCGCGCCAGGCCGTCTGCACTCAGATCAACTGAAATCGAGACCGGCGCCTCGCTCTGGGCGGTTTCAACCGGTTGATTGGTGTAATGCTTTCGAGAAACGCCGATCAGCACGGCAACCACCGCGACGGAGGCGGCGATTCCGGCATACCACCACCATCGGGAAACCCGTTGCGAAGGATGTGGTGCTGCTTGCTGTATCCGCTCCTCACGAAACCGGCGGAGTTCCATCAGGTCGCGGGTGCACTCAGCACAGCGGAAGACATGCAGATACTTCGGATCTTCGAGATCGAGTTTCCCGGGAGCTTCGACGAAGGCGATGAGTGTTGAACGATCGAGACATCCAACCCGGTCCGGGTTGGGGTAGTGTTCGAGCACATGCTCCTGGAGTTTTTCAAACAGGAGAGTGTCGTTCTCGTCATCTCTCACGAAGTTTCGCAGCTCGCCCACGGAATCCCTTCCATTTCCTCTCATTTTCTACATTGCGGATTCCGGTCGATGTGGGCAGGTGATTCCAGTGGATGTGGGCACCGAAAACGCTCTGATGTGGGCAGCGATTACGCCGCGATGTGGGCAGGATTTTGGGTTTCACCGTAATCAGTGCCCACATGGCGTAATCGGTGCCCACATGGAATGGAGAGGCTGCCCACAAGCAGCGTAATCGGTGCCCACATGAAACGTAACGGTTTCGGTGTCGGGTTTTGGACATGCGGCGTTGGTAATCCTCGGCAGATGTTTTCCTGAAGTCAAAGGAGAACATGTTGCCCGAAAGTCGGTTACCAATGAGAAAAACCAGGGAAATCCTACGGCTTCACTTTGAATCACACCTTGTTCCCGGACAGATCGCTTCGATCTGCAAGGTAAGCAGAAGCACCGTCCAGCGGTGTCTTGAACGGCTGAAAGCGGCGGGGCTGAGTTGGCCTTTGCCGGCCGATGTGGATGACGTGGCGCTGGAGGGGCGCTTGTATCCGCCGCTGCCGGTCGCGTCCCCCGACCAACGTCGCCTGCCCGACTGCGCGGCGATTCACAAGGAACTGAAGAGCCGCAAGAACGTAACCCTTCAACTTCTGTGGGAAGAGTACAAGCAGGCGAATCCGCTGGGCTACGCCTACAGTTGGTACTGCGAGCTTTACCGCGGGTGGCAACGGCAATTGGATGTGGTGTTGCGGCAGGAACACCTCGCCGGAGAAAAGACGTTCGTGGATTATGCCGGGCAGACGGTGCCGGTGACAGATCCCAAGAGCGGCGAAGTTCGCCAGGCCCAAGTGTTCGTAGCGGTGCTGGGCGCCAGCAACTACACCTATGCCGAGGCCACCTGGACACAGAACCTGTGGGACTGGACTCATGCTCATGTACGGGCTTTTGAGTTCTTCGGTGGTGCGAGCCAGCTTGTCGTCCCGGACAACTTGAAGTCTGGCGTGAAGAAGCCCTGCTATTACGAGCCGGAGTTGAACCGGACGTATGGCGATCTGGCGATTCATTATGGGGTGGGGATACTTCCGGCGCGGCCGTACCGCCCACGGGATAAGGCTAAGGCGGAAGTCGGCGTTCAGATCGTACAGCGGTGGGTGTTGGCGGCCTTGCGCAAGCGGCAGTTCTTCAGCCTTGCAGAGTTGAACGAAGCCATCCTGGAGTTGGTCGTTAAGTTGAACGAGCGCCCCTTCCGTAAAATGAGTGGCTCGCGAGCGGAGCTGTATCAGAAGATCGATCGTCCGGCGTTGCAGTCGCTGCCGCTGGAACCGTTCGTGTATGCGGAATGGAAGAAGGCGCGGGTCAACCTGGATTACCACGTTGAGGTAGATCAGCACTACTACAGCACGCCGTATCAGTTGGTGGGCAAGGAAGTTGACGTTCGCAGCACGAGCGGGACGGTGGAGATTTTCTATCAAGGCAAGCGCGTGGCCAGTCATATGCGCAGCCGCCAGGCGCATAGGGCGACGACAGATGCGGGACACCGGCCGAAGTCGCATCAGCACTATCTGGAGTGGACGCCGACGCGCATCATCGAGTGGGCAGGCAAGGTAGGTCCCTTCACGGCGCGGCTTGTAGAAGGCATCCTGACGAGCAAGCCTCACCCGGAAATGGGTTATCGCTCGGCTCTGGGCGTGATCCGGTTGGAGCGCACGTATGGTGCGGAACGACTGGAGGCGGCTTCGACGCGGGCGGTGCGGATGAAGCTGTACCGTTTCCAAAGTGTGAAGTCGATGTTGAAGAGCGGCCATGACCGTGATCCGTTGCCGGAGTTGGTGCCCATCCCGTTTCCGGTCAAGCATGAGAATCTGCGCGGGCCCGATTATTATGCTGCCGCAGAGATCCGGTGGGAGGTGGGCCAATGCTGAACCAGGCTACGTTGGACAAGCTGGCCGCCTTGAAGCTGACGGGCATGGCGGCGGCCTTCGAAAAGCAGCTGGAAGATCCCGAGGTGCGCGGTCTCAGCTTCGAGGATCGTTTCGGCATGCTGGTCGACAGCCACTGGACGTGGCGAGAGAATCTGGCACTCACACGACGCTTGAAAAAGTCCAAGCTCTCTGCCGAGCCCTGCGTCGAAGACATCAATTACCGCTATCCACGGCAAATGGACGCGGCCACAGTGCGCGGCCTGACTAACTCGCAGTGGGTTGCGCAACATCTCAGCGTCCTGTTCATCGGGCCGACCGGGATCGGCAAATCATGGTTGGCGCAGGCCCTGGCGCAGAAGGCCTGCCGCGACGGCCACAGCGTGTTCTACCGGTCAGCGGCCAAGCTGTTCCGCGACTTGGCTGAGGCGCGGGCTGATGGCAGTCTGGGTCGGTTGCTGGACTCGATCGCCCGCACCGATGTGTTGCTGGTGGATGACTTCGCTATGGCGCCGCTGAACGACGGCGAACGGCGCAGCTTCCTGGAAATCTGCGATGACCGCTATGGCCGCCGTTCTACGGTGCTGACCAGCCAGTTGCCGGTCGCCAGTTGGCACGCGCAGATCGGCGATCCGACCATCGCCGACAGCATCCTCGACCGGCTCGTCCACAACGCCTATCGAATCGAGATGAACGGCGAGTCGATGCGCAAGAAGAAGAAGGAAGTGGCGGCGGAGCCGATCGGAGGACGGCCATGAGCGCCTCTCGGTTGATCCTCAAGCAGCCCACCGGCTGGTTTGCCGCCGGCCGCGAATTCGCCCATGCCCTGACGCTGCTCTCCGATGGCGCCTTCAAACTCTACGTCCATGTCTGCCTGAAGGCCAATCGCCATACCGGCCGCCTCAATGCAACGGTTGATGAACTAGCGCGGGCGATGGCCAGAGCGCCGACAGTAGTCGCCACGAACCTGGATGAACTGGAGACGCGTTCTGTCTGCCGGGTGACTGGAAACGACGGCTCACAACTGGCCCTTGAAATCCATGATCGCTTCTGGCCGTATCAGAAGCAACAGATACCCGGCTGCGCACCTGAGCCGGAGGTGGAGTTCATCCAGAAAGTACGCGGCCTGTTCCTGGCCCCAGCCTGCGTTCATGCCAGCTTCTCGGCTGCCGACGAAAAGATCGCAGTCAGTCTTCATCGACGAGGCGTCAGCCTGGAGCAGATCACACAGGCCATCCTGCTGGGATGTGCCCGCAAGTATGTGGCCATGCTCAATGCCGGGGTCCCCACGGACAGGTCTTCGTCCGCGGGGTGGAACGCCAGAAGCCGAACGCCGATCACCAGCCTCGAATACTTCGCCGCCGTCATCGAAGAAGTGCGCGAGTCGGCAATACCCGAAAGCTACTGGGAACCGCTTCGTGCAAAGGTCATCCGCATGGAGCAGCAGTGGCTACAGAGTCATGCGGAGAAGACTTGATCTTGCAACCGTGGGGCAGTGCACTCACTGCCCCGCATTACCAGATCAACTGCCCACATCGGCGGAATCGCTGCCCACATCGAACGTAAACCGTGCCCACATCCAATGGAATCGCGCATCGTCCCTGCAGAAAAGAAAGAAACGAAATGATGCTAATGGATCATCTATCTATGCTTTTTCTTGACTCATGTGGGCAGCCTGACTACTGTAAGAATCAACCAGCGTCGCTTCGCTCCGACGTCCTGCCCACATCACCGTAATCAGGTGCCCACATCAACGGAATACGCACTACATAGGATTTTCATTCGGATCGACCTCGAATGCCTAACTTTTTTCGGATGCGATTCAGTTCGCGCTGGCAGCTCATACGAATGGCGTCTTTGGACTTCGCCATCTCCTCGGCAACATCTTCCCATCGGGTCCGAGACCCGTAGCGCATGAGCAATGCTCGGCGCAGTTCAGGCGGAGTTTCTTGAAGCAGTGTGTTGAGATCCAGTTTCGCTTCGATGGCGGGTACGGCCGGCGCAGTGGGTGGGGATAGTACCTCAATGTCTGTTGCAGTTCCGCGGAAGACAAACTTGCTCTCCGAGCGCGACCAGCGCCGGACAGCATTTCGATAATGCCTGGAGAGCAACTGCCGGGCTTCATCGACATCTGCGGCCGACATTGCTTCGAGCCCTTCTTTGGTCTCTTCGATGGCCTGCTCCATCAGTTCGTGAGCGAGCGATGCGTCACCCAACCGGGCCGCTGCTATCTGCTGCGCATCTGGCCACTCTGCCCGCACGGCAGCACGCAGTATTGGGGCGATCCAGTGTCCCTGTGGAGTAAATCCGATGACCCAGCAAAGATCAGATGGGGAGGGTGATCTCATCAGTCGGCCCAGTACACAAGTGAAGGACAAACCGGATCGAACTGCGGTGTGCCCGCTGTATGCAAGACAGTACCCGGTTTTAGATGCGATATCCACAATAAAGACTGCTTTTCCTCGCGAAAGTGTTCGTTTTTCTTGTTTTCGATGGCTATAGGAGTAGAGAGATTTTCATTGAATGCAGCCGATCCCGGACACAGCAGGAGGATGAGGATATGCGGAGCAGGACAATCAGTACATCGCCTCCGTCGAACCCGGATATTGATGCCGGCTCAAGCTCGGCAGTGGACCAGGTTCAAAGCGATGGCTCCCGTTGCGTTCACTGCGGCGCGAGCATGGGTGTATATCGAGTAGAGAAACTTCACGCGGGAGAGATTGCGTTGAATATCGCATGCGGAGCCTTGTTGATCGCCATCTTCGTCTCCGCGACCTGCTTCTTGAATTCATGGTCGGAGCATGAATTCCAGCATCTATTCGAGCACCGTTGGGTATGGCATGAGCCTCTCGACGACTGGAACATGTGAAGTTCTAAGCCAGCTGTTCGATGAACGCTGCCAGGTTCTCAAATCGCACCTTCAGCGTTCCATAGTTGCGAGTGAAGGAACGTGCGATGTCTTCTGCCAGAACCACGTTGTCCCCGTCTGGATGTTGCGTGCGAAAGGCAACAAGATTGCCGGGATCGAACCGGTCAGCCGACCACTTGCACTCGATCGCGATAGGACTCTTCCGTCGTCCGGCCAGGACAAAGTCGATCTCATGTCCGCGTTTGTCTCGCCAGTAGCCAACCTCGCGGCTCTGCAGGTGGGCCATCATCTCGTTGAGCACGAAGTGCTCCCATAGAATTCCGAGATCTTCGTTCCGCAGTTCCTGCCAGCCACGGTAATAGCAGATGAAACCAGTGTCGAAGCCATAGACCTTCGGAGCAGACACAATCTCAGTGGGGCGACGAGTGCTGAAGGGACGAATCACATGCGCGACAAACGTCGCCTCCAGGACACGGAGGTAGTTCGCGATGGTAGGGCGGCTCACCTCGCAGGGAGTGGCGAATCGGGTTGCTTCGAAGATTCCGCCGCTCTGCGCCAGAATGAGTTCCGTAAATTTCTGAAACGAATCTCTTCGTTCCAGACGGAACAACTCCTGGATGTCTTTCGCCCAGTAAGCATCCGTCCACTCCTGAAAGTCACGTTCCTCGAGATCCTTCGCGAGAAAGAACGGCGGCAGTCCTCCTCGAAGAAGCCGATGTCTGAGATCAGATTGTTGAGCGTCTGCGAGGTCGCGTTGGCACATAGGAGTCAGCCACAGATCGCGTTTGCGTCCGGCGAGAGTGTCTTTGAACTTGCTTGATGCGCTCAGCGTGGAGGAACCCGTAGCAATGATTCGGATGTCCGGAAAATGGTCTGCAGCGATCTTCAGCAGTTCGGATGGATTCTTGAGGCGGTGAATCTCATCCAGAACAATTCGCTTGCCGCGAAGAGCTTCGAGGAACCCCTCCGGATCCTCCATCGTGCGCCGGGTCCGGGGCAGTTCGCAATCGAAGTACTCGATCTCAGGAAGACTCTGACAGAGATACGTTTTTCCGACGCGGCGTACCCCAGCCAGCCAGATCACAGACCGCTTTTCCCAGGCCTTTTCAATCCGATCGATCCAATAGTGTCGCGTAACCATTCGTATGCATGGTTGCACATAGTGACGCTATATGCAAGTATGGTTTCGTTTGGTACATCGCTCTTCGGCCATGATTCGCCGATCAATCGGGATGATCGTCATTCGGCTGGCCTTAGATCAAGGCTCGAAGCTAAAGGTTAACTCGATTCTCATCAAACACTTGTAGCCGGTTCGGGGCGAATATGAGATTTCCCGCCGTTGACAGAAGCGCCTGCGGCGACAAGAATCACAAATACCTGATGGCGAATAAAAGGCGAGCAATATCCGCTATGCGGTCTGCGGGTGTACCCATGCAATCAGCAGCTCTTCTCCGAGTTCAATTGGAAGCGTCGCTTGCCGAACGCGCCCCGAGTGCTTTCACGCTCAGGACGAGGCAGGCGCCTGAACTGATTCCGACCTGAACACCGGAACTAGATGCTCTTCTGGGCGGCGGCATCCCGCGTGGCAACATCACCGAAATTACAGGCGCCTCAACCACCGGGAGAACCTCCCTGGCTCTCACCATTCTCGCCCGCGCCACAGGTCAGGGCGCGGTATGTGCATGGGTGGATGTTCAGGACGCCCTCGATCCTGAGACGGCCTCGGCGTATGGAGTTCAGCTCGAACGACTGTGTGGCTTCGCGCCGGCGGCCAGTCACTGGAGATGCAACCACCTCCAGCATCACCATCGGGATCGCACAACGAGAAGACTCGATCCCGCCTACGCAACGATCATGAAGCGGCGCAGCACGGAGGCGGCAGGCATCCGCGTCAGGAACTGCGCGCCATGGGCCATGCTATCACGCAGTTGTTCCGCTCGCCAGGCGAGCCCCATCAGGAGAAGAACAGTGGCGGCACAGATCGCATCATGGAACTCGCTGCGACGGGGCCTCGCTGCGCAGAGCCACAACCACATCGGAGGAAGCTGGAACAGGTTCCAGCGGATCGCCTACCTCCTCGCCGAGGCCAGGTAGTTCTCGAGAAAAGACAGAATCACCACGCTGAGGAAGTTATGCCGGAGCAGCGGCAGCCTTTCTCATCCGGAAGATTTGCCCGGAAGCCTGCGCAAAAAGACAGCCCAAAGTCGCTGTTAGGCCAGGCGTTGAGTGCCACAGATCTTCTTCTGCAGACAGGCCGCTTCCGGGCCATTGTGCTCGATATGGGAGATCTACGAGCTGAAGATGTCATGCGCACGCCGACCTCCTACTGGTATCGCCTTCGTCTGCTCGCGGAGCAGACTCAGCTTGCCCTGATCCTTCTCACGCGGACCCCATGCGCCAAGAGCTGCACATCGTTGGTTCTGCGCTGTTACCGCAACGATGAGAACTCGTCATGGAGCGAGGACAGAGAAAGAGCCCTCTTTACGACGGTGCGCTATGCCGTCGCGGTCGAACGCACACGACATGAGGAGACAGGTACTCAGCAGAAGAAGGCTGTTGCGCGGACAACAACCGAATGGCGTTCCCGAACTCCATGGACGAGGTAGTGACCAATGTATGCCTGCCTCTACATTCCGAGCTTCCCGGCACAGGCAGTCCTGCGCCTGCAGCCGGAGTTTCGCCGGCGGCCTGTCGTGGTCCTGGATGGAGAAGCTCCGCGCGAGACAGTGTTGTCCACGAATACCTTGGCCAGACGATTAGGCTTGGCAAGCGGAATGACCCGCCTCCAATCCGAGTCGTTTCCTCAGGTCCTTCCGCTTCGTCGTTCGCTGGCTCAGGAGAGCGCGACAAAGGCCGCTCTGCTTGAATGCGCCTCAAGATTTTCACCCTTGGTCGAACCGGTTCAGACCGTCTTCTCGAATGAGCCTGGGCAAGCACTCATCCTCGATATTCGAGGCACAGAGGGATTGTTCGGCAGCCTGGAGGCGTTGGCCGAGAAGCTCCGCCACCATCTCATACGCCTTGGGCGTGGGATTCCGGAACCCCTTGACCAGTTCCTTGTCCTTGGCGATTGCCTTGCATAACCGCATGAACCGCAGGCCGGGATGGAAATCCGCGACGAACTTTGTGTCCGCGAGAAGTGTCTCAGCGTATCCGACCGAGGGATTGATCGCGATGTCGCAAAGCAAGAGGAATAGATCAACATGGGAGCTTCGCGGCGACTCCGGTTCGTGAAGACCAGTCCATTGGAGATACAGGCTGAACGCCTTTCCATACACAGACCGGAGCCAGCCGGCCTGTGTTACTTCCTTCCATGTCATCGCGCGTTGAGTGAAGGTCCGAAACTGGATCTTACATACTCTGGCCTGTCCCTCTACGATTTTGCGAAGTCCCAACGGTACGTCGAGGACTCCGTCGGTCTCGAAGCCTGGCCGTTGATCCCTCACATATTGGTCGTAAACATCAAACCAGGGACACTGGATCGACCAGCCCGCTGAAACCGGGATCGAAACCCTCTCCGAGTGTTCCCAAAGTGTTGGCGCAAAGGGTAAGAAGACTGTGTCCGATGGAGACGAAACGATCTGGGTGTCGCTGCAGAGAGCGGATGGTCCGCACGGGGTCGTCCAGGACGGCCGTACCGTGTTCTATGTCAGTCCAGCAGATTGCAACCCTGTAGGCGGGATCGTCAGAGGATGCCCCGGGAGGCAATGACCGCAGAATGGGCTTGCGCACGTCGGCAGGGGCCGTCAACTCACGGAGCGTGGCATAAGTAGCAGTCGCGTCTCCCAACGAGTGAATGAATCCCGCGGTAGAACCAATCGTCTGCCAGTAGTGAATGATTTCGTGCAGTTGGGTGGAGAAACTTTGGAGCACCGGGACTTCGCCCCGTTCCACGGAGAACTCCGGAAGAGTGCCGCCGTGGCTGTCCAGATGCGAAGAGGCTCCTTCACTCACCCAGAGCACCAGGCTGTTTCGATCAAATTGGCCAAGCGCCTCGTCAGCAGTGGACTCCCTCACCGAATCGAGCCGAGGAAAGCGAAACCGTTCTTCGTCGTCCGGCTCCATCGACATGGCTACCTCTTTGGGGCTGATATCTCCTCGATTACCTGAACGGCCCTTTCTGTCTCTCCGGTAGGCAAAACGCGCACGTTCGATTGGTAGATCCGGCGGATTCGGATCTCAGGTTCAGAGGTTTTTGAATTTCTTGCATTCTGCGCGAGTTGTGCTTTGAGAGAGACCAAGGCTGTGCCTAAGCTTAATGCACTGACCACGGTTCCGGCGATCGAAACTCCATCCACCACGGCAGACCGCAGTCCCCGCCCCTCTTCGAGGGTGAATCCGCTATCACTTTGCGATAGCTGCTCTCGCACGATCTCCTCGTCAAACTCGCACGAAAAAATCAGTTCAATTTAAGTCATTGCTCTATCGTATAGCGCTGCACGAAGCAGGAGAAATGTTTTGCGCGCTTCGATCGAGCGCAGGCGAACACCTCGGGCCGCCATTGCAAAGGCGAGATCGCGAGAATTTCATCGAGGCCTTCGCTACCTATTAGCTGTTTGATCTCTGCGAAACCGCGATCACTCGACCGACGACTTCAATTTCCTTACGGTACCTCCATTGTTGCGACGACTGCCCCGAGATTGGGTGTGCGACCACCGTTAGCCAGAGCCCATCCTCATCCAGTTCGCACCAGCCAGTGAGAAGGCCTTGATGCGTGCACAAGAGATAAATTGGACGGTCAAAGTCGTGGGTCCATTCCTGGTTCTTTTCGATTGCCTTCTTTGAGCTGTCGATCTTCAGAATTGCTCCCGGACGAATCATCGGATCCAGTATTGTGTCGCCTTTTCCGACGAGAGCTTGTCGATATGGGGTCGCGGCAAGAGCATCATCTAGAGGTAGCAGCGTTGTATGGTCTGGTATAGGACCGGCTATGAAATTCTGTGACAGGAACCAGCCTACATACTTATCGAGAAGCCCAGTTCCGGCGAGCGCTTGAGTGTTTGGACTCGCCGACGAATCGAATAGCTTAACTTCGGCAAGTGAGGGTTCGCAGAGATAAAGAATTTCTTCTGGCGGTTTGCTGTAGATCTTTGCCAGCGAAATAAGCTTTGATACTGATATCTCGTGTCCTCCAACCTCCAATTTGGCAAGCCAACTCGCAGAAATCTCATATGACTGATTCCCCCACAAGACGGCCAGTCTCTTGCTTCGGTCTTTCACATCGCGGAGGGACAATCCCGATCTGAGCCGAAGTGAACGCAAGATTTCGCCGAAGCCTGCCACCACTCCCCCTATTCGACATCGGATAACACCTTCGATATTGCGTATTCGCTCAGCATTTCCTACTACCACCCTCACAGAGGGAAGCAACCCGAGTTGAGTTCGACAGAGACTATCCAAATCTCGCAATGCAGTAACGACGCCTCGAGTAGGCAGCTTCCCCACGGAGTCGGGCTTCAGCGAGCTCCGTCATTGACAATCACCTAAGCGGTGACATCACCGTTCTTGGACTTGTCATCCCAACCTGAGCATTGGGTCGAGATAGGTGTTACTGACTGACAAACAGCAAGAAGGAAGTCGAGATGTCTGACCGGCGCCACGGTGTGAAGTATGACAGGACTCGCCCCCCCACCAGCCAGAGGATTGTGCGCTCTTGGAAATATCTTGCGGAAATTTCACCGAACGAAGGTGTTCAACCGCGGCACGTCAACTACGGAGATCAATGGCGCCGCCATCGCTTCTGGACTTTCGGCCCCCTTCTCCGCGTCAACATCGCCTTAAGCAAGGTGATCAGATCAACCATCTACACATCGAGAAAAGTCAATTGATCCCGCTGCACTAGCGAGGCTGGCATCGCCTTCCCAGGCCATGAGAGTTGGAAGGTCTAGTCGAATCGCTAGTTCTTTCAGTTGGCTGTCCAACGGCCGCTGGGTGTCAGTCGCAGCGCCCAGAACATCTGTCTTTTCGTTCGTCCTCACGGTGTTCAGGTCCAGACCGCCAGACCGCCGTCGGAGCCGCATTCTTTCTCGGCTAGGCGGTAGCTCTCTTGCGCTGAGGGCCTCAACTTCTTCCATCGTTTCTGGCCAGACCGAGACCCTCACAGCTACCTGGGCAGCCACCATCGCCGCGCACGGCGTACCACCGGCCCTTTTTTCTTTATGACGGAATAACGCTGCTCGGCACGGCGACCATCAGCGGGTCAAGGGCCATCTATGGCGCCACAGCCCTTGCAGTCGGATCGCATTCCATCAGGCCGCCCAATCCGGGGACGCTAACCGAGCCCCCCACACTTCGTCTGCCTCCACTATCACAGTCACCACACCTGCCCCGGCACTCACGCTCTCGTCCATACCAGTCAGGCTTTCATCTGGGACGGCACTAACCGATGGAAGAAGTTTGGTTACGTGGGGTTACGGCAACGCATGGATCGTCGTGTTGAAAAGATATGGAGAGTCAAAGTTGGTTTGGTCGTCGGGTTTCTTGTTTGGGATCGGCTGCAGCCGCGCCGACAAAGGTTTGTTCCACTTTGTGGCGAGCGACGCGACGTCGGCGTAGATTCTGTCCATTTGTTCGATAGTTACATCGCCGGGAAGTGGAATCGTATCGAGCCCGGTACCGCACACTGAGGAGTAAGCAAGCAGGGAGTCGATATTGTAGGTAGACTCCGCCCATCGTTTCGCCATCAATTTGTCTTCCATCACAGGCACCATCAACCCAGAATAGCCAATCTGTTTTACCGGCACCGCCTTGACTGCGGCGGTGATGATGCGGGCCGCGGTGAGCGTTCCGCTAGAACCGAATTTCGCACCGGTAAAGTCTTCAATGGCGGCCGCGATAGAAACATCTCCCAACGGCGCTGGGGTTGGGTCGACTCCGACATAGCTCCAGCCAGTCTCCTGAGCTACCTCGTTGCCGATGCCGTCTGCCACTTTCGCATGGATTGTGAGCGCGGCCGTAAGGTCGACCGTTGCTTGTTCGGCATTCCCTTTGTCTTTTGTGAAGACGTCGGCAACTACATTTGCTCCCTCGAAACCAATCGCGAATTCTCGCCCTGGACCGGTGTGGTAAGAGCCGGGGAAGAAGGGCGAGAGCGGCTTGAGCATCGCGGTGGCAGTGAAATTGAACGTTCCCTGGCTTCGGGGGCTGTGCTTGGCGACGTACTTCACCAATTCCGACGTTCGATGAATTGTTTTCCAATGAATGCCTGCCTCATCGGCAATGATGGCGCTGGCCTCAATGTGAGGCAAGGTGGACAGGGTCAGTTCCAGCAGATGCATAGGTGCCGGATCGTCGGTGTCATGCATCATGGCTGGTCCGACGTTGAGGAGGAAATTCTCTTTGGCGGAAAGCTCATCGAGAGAAGCGAGAAAAGCGAGTGCCCGCTCATTGGACATGCCGACGATAGGCTCGCCCAGCGGTTGTGTGGTCAACCGAAGCGTTTCCACCTGGTAGCCGGCGGTTTCAAATTCGGTCTTACCCCTATGCAAAACAATGAGAGCATCGGCTATTTGCTTTTCGTATGTGGCTTGGTCAAGCCGGACGAATCCGGTAATGGTCCTAACCCTGGGTTTGCTTTGCGCGACCAATTGAATGGAAATAAGTAGAAGAACGGTAAGCGTTATGAGTTTCATCTAGGGAGTCTCTGCACAAGTTCCGCGTCCTCGGCCTGATTGGTTAATCTATGGTTAAGAGGTGATTTGCGGTGCGGCAGACTACATTGGCGTCTCAGGGGAGCTTTGAGAAGTATGGCCGGAAGTCTCGGCGGGAGTTGTTTCTCGATGAGATGGAACGCATCGTTCCGTGGTCGGCGATGGAGTCTCTGGTGCGTCCTCACTATGCGAAGTCGGGCAACGGTCGACAGTCTGTAGGTCTGTCCATCATGCTCAGGACGTACTTCGTACAGCAGTGGTTCAACCTGTCCGACCCCGGCGCGGAGGAGCTGCTCTATGAGTCTGCGGCGGTTCGGCGCTTCGTGGGCGTGGATCTTGGAGCGGCTCCGGCGCCCGATGAGACGACGATTCTGCGTTTTCGCCATCTTCTGGAAAAGCACAAGCTGGGCGAACTGATGCTGGATGCGGTCAACGTGCATCTGGAGGCGAAGGGCATCACGATCCAGACCGGCACCATCGTCGATGCGACCATTATTCATGCGCCTTCTTCGACCAAGAACGAGAAGAAGGAGCGGGATCCGGAGATGCACCAGACGAAGAAGGGTAACCAGTGGTACTTCGGACTGAAGGCGCATATCGGGGTCGACGCGAAACAGGGCCATGTGCACTCGGTCTGCACGTCGGCTGCGAACGTTGCGGATATGCACATGCTGCCCGACCTGCTGCATGGCGAGGAGCGCAAGGTATGGGGCGACGCCGGCTATCAAGGCCAGACCGAGGCGATCCGCAAAGCCGCTCCCAAGGCTCAGGACATGACCTGCAAACGAACCAGGTTCAAGCACTATGTGGACAAGTTACAAAAGAAGAAAAATACGACCAAGTCGAGCGTGAGGGCCAAGGTAGAACATATCTTCCGCATCCTGAAGCGTGTCTTCGGCTTCGACAAGGTGAGATACCGGGGCATCGCCAAGAACCACCACCGGCTGTGCACCAACTTCGCCCTGGTCAACCTCTACCTGCACCGCAAACGGCTGGCCGTGCTCGGGCAGTAGTGCGTCTGGAGACCGGAACAACGGCCTCCAAACGAACTATCGGACCACTTCCAACCCCGACAAACGCTCTATATCCCGCTCCGCCGCGCTCCAACTTTCCAACACCACCAAACGTCGGCCTGCGCAGAGCTTCCCTAGTGCCTCCGAATAGGAAACGGTTAGGGAAAAAGAGCCTGAAGAATAGCATATTCACACGATCGCGCAGTCCTGGCGACGATCATGTCTCGCTAGTCATAGCCACAATTGGCGCTCAGGCACGTGCCCTGGCTGCGGTTTCAGTCGCCCCCACCAGGCCCACATAACAAGGCAGATAATACACACCAGAGGGAACAGAAACAGGCTTCCTTCCGGCCCAACGGCGCCTCCGCTCCAGAGTGGATTACCTTGCGGGTGCTGACGTAACAGAAAGTAGCGGACCTGTATGCCACTGTCTGGCGTTCCATACAGGAAGGACTCTCCCCAATCCCAACTGGCATGAAATCCGATTGCCCACCACAGTGATTTCGTGTACCAAAGACTGAGGCAAAACGCGAGACTGGCTCCGCCCGTAGAAAGCAGGCCGACTGTAGATTCATCCGCGTTATGCATGTGCCAAAGGATAAAAGCGCCAGAGACCATCAGTGCCGCCCACCAGAAGCCGACACCACGAGCGAGCGTGTGTTGAAGAAAGCCGCGGAAGAGGGACTCTTCTAGAATTCCAATCATCAAAAAAGCCATTCCCCAAGCCAAGGAATAAATAACAATATCCTTGCCGTGAAGTTGAAGACCATCGAAAACGATATGGCCTGTGGCCCACATGCAGCCAATTAGAACCGTCAGCGAAACCATGCCCCACGCGGCGCCGGTCCACAGCCGGGCCCCTGCATTCCGTGCCGCGTATCCGTAGGAGCCGAACCATCGCCGCGTGACTTTTGCGATTATCCATGTCGAGGCAAGAATGACGCAGAGTTCCGCCGCTTCTCTTAGCAGAGCCACTTCGACCGGTACGGGTGATATCACGCGCAGCACGGGAATGCGATCGAGGACATGATTGACCAACATATCGAGCGATAGATACAGGCCCAGAAACAAGCCAACGCCCCATCCTGCTCGCAGCCCGCGTCTACCCACAAACACACTCTGCCATCCAGACATGGCTTCTCTACCGCCCTCTAAACCTTGCGGCGTGTCGAGTTCCGGCGTCAGCAAATTATCGTGATCGTATCTGGCAGTAGTGGGATGGCTGCTCCGGCCGAAAACAGCAGCGAGGAGGGCTGTGAAGCGAGGGAAACGACGACGACCAGTTTGAACCATTGTCTACTCCTTACTGCGTAACTTTATTGAGAGGGTGCCGGGAACGCTTTCGAGATAACTCTTGCAAGCTCGAATGCATTTCTGTACAGTGTACATAAATGGCTCGACCTTTGAGTACGGATAAGAAAACTATTGTTGCCGCAGCGGTGAATCTGCTTGCGCAGAATGGCCTGCGTGGAATGTCGATTCGATCTGTTGCGGGATCTGTCGGGCTTGCCCCCAATGCGATGTACAGCTATTTTGTCGACAGAGAGCAATTGGAAGCGGCGGTTGCGGCTGAGGTCGCGGGCAGGCTGCATGCCATGCTACTAAAAGCTTGCGCACAAAAGACATCGGAAGATTCGATACGTTCACTCGCGAAAGCGTTCTTGCGTTTCGCAAAGGAGCAGCATCTGATCTACGAAGCACTTGTGGTCCCTCGACCTGCTTCAGGAGAGGACGCAATTCTGCCAGAGCAACTCTGGTTGTTTTTTGTGGACCAGGTTCGTCGAGTCACAGGGGCTTCCAAATCACGGGAGGCTGCTGTGGCATTATGGGCTTTCCTGCACGGAATTGCATCACTGCAATCTGCACAGGCCTTTAACGAAGAAAAGCCGGTCCGCAGTTTCGAGTTCGGTCTGTCTGCATGGATCGATGCGGCGAAGGCAGCGCGGCATGGCGATCGTGCGGCTTGACTGTTCGGGAATCGGGCCGGAAGGTATTCCCTGATCGTTCTATAAGAGGCACGATCAGAGTGATGTTGAACTGGTAGAACATTGACATTTCGAGTTGTCCGAACGCGGCGACGCGGTTCAAAGATAGGAATAGCCGATGCATCTCACGTATTTGAATAGTTCGCGAATCATGGAACGATGCGCATATCGCAAACTCAACAAGTTTTTACGCATGGTTGTTTTGATTGCGCTCCTGGGCATCCTTCAGATACCGCTGGCGTTTGCAGTGGAACAGGATTCTCAGCAAAGCGAGAAAGCCGAAGTTGCATCGTTGATGGCGCGCGTAGGACCACCGTCTCAGTCGGCTATCGACGAGTTCAAGAAGGCGGGAATGGAAGGGGTCAGGCCCCACACCCTGACGGCGCCCGAACGAGCGAAGGTGGCGGCTGCGCTGGCGTCGCTCCCAGCCCTCAACAGGCATGTGCTTGACAAAAAGCTGCGTTACCTCGCATTCGTTGACGGGATTCCGGGTGAAGGCACGGGGCTCACTGGCCAAGTTGAGAAGACAGGCCTTTATGACATCACGCTTCGAGCCAGCATCGTGAACGAGTTGCTCTCGTCCTTTCTCACAACCAAAGAGCGCAGAGTATTTTCTGATGATGGTTCCGGGATCACCGTCGCGGTAGAAGGGACAGGCACCGATGCTCTGACCTACGTGCTACTGCACGAGTCCACGCATGTCGTGGATTCTGCTTGCGGCATCACGGCGGAGCCGCACAGCCAATTCACTGCCGGCATCTGGACGGCGCACCGAGAGATGGTCTCAGAGCTAACGCCATCGGTCGCAGCGTCCACGTACTTTCACGGGGGGCACCCGATTGGAATTGGGAAGGCTGCCGCTGTGTATGACGCGCTGGCCCAAACTCCATTTGTGAGCTTATATGCAACGGCGAGCCGCAATGAGGACTTTGCAGAACTCGTCGCATGGGACGAAGTACTGAAGCAACATGAAGGGAACCTGGTCATTGAAGTACACGACGCACACGGAAAGATCTTAGAGCGATGGGAGCCGTTGACTTTTCCCAAGGTGCAAAAGCGTTTTGCTGAGGTGGACGCGCTTCTTGCGTCGCAAGCTTCCTGCAGCAGTCTGTCGTCGTACGTAGATGTCCTCGAGCAGTGAACAGCGGAAGCTACCAACCGGTTCCAGGTGGAAGGTCGGACTTCAGTCGCATTGAAGTAATACACGCGCTGAGAAGAGCACTCGCAGTTTGTCGAGCCTGAAGCGCCACGAGCGACAATACCGCCCAGTTACCATCGGCAGTCACAATGATGAGGAGATCCCTTGGACGACCTGAGATTCACGCAGCCCAACCTTTCCACTCCGACCCTTCGAAACACCCCGCAGCCACGCCTCCTTCGCCGCATCTTCTTTGGGGACGAGGGGCTCCGAGCCGGGTGGGGCATTCTGCTCTTCGTTCTCCTCTGCTTCGGCTCGAACTATGCCATCAGCATGCTGCAGTTGCTTCCATCTCAGCCTCACGCCACTCCCGGCCAACCCTCGCCTGAGCTGCCTCCCGCGTCCTCAATCGTTAGCGAAGGCGTGCTCCTCCTGCTGGTCTCGGCTTCCACGCTGATCCTGTCCCGCATAGAACGCCGTCCTATAAGCGTGTATGGTCTTGGCGGACCAGGACGCCTGCGGCTCTTCCTGTACGGACTCTTCTGGGGGCTCGTTCTTCTCTCCCTGCTCGTGCTCGTACTCTGGCGGACCAACTTGCTGGTCTTCGATGGACTGCTACTTGCGCCCGCCGCGATTTTCCGTTACGCAGCCGTCTGGGCCTTCGGCTTCCTTCTCGTCGCACTCTTTGAGGAGACCTTCCTCCGCGGATATCTGCAGTTCACCCTCACCCGCGGCATCTCTGCCCTGTATCGTCCCTTCACAACATCCAGTCAGGCCCGCACGTTCGGCTTCTGGACCGCTGCCATAGTCCTCTGCTCCATCTTCGGATTCGGCCATAGCAACAACCCTGGCGAGAGTCCGTTCGGCCTGTTCGCCGTGGGTCTCTTCGGCCTCACCTTCATCTTCAGCCTGTGGCGAACGGGCTCACTCTGGTGGGCCATCGGCGCCCACACTTCGTGGAACTGGGCCCAGTCTTTCCTCTATGGTGTCGGAGACAGCGGCAACATGATCCACTACCATCTGCTCGCCTCCCACCCAGTCGGACGGCCCCTGCTCTCCGGCGGCACGACCGGCCCCGAGGGTAGCATCTTCGTTCTCCCCACTCTTGCTCTCCTCGCAACGGCTGCCTTCTTCGCGATTCCCCGCACCCAACGTCCCCTTGTAGCCAACCCTGCTTCCTGCGCCACAATGATGGACTAGCGGATCGTAAGCCCATCCATCTCCCTCTATACTTCTGACGGAGAGCGTCGCGCCCTATTTATGTTCCGCACCCAGCTGACGCAGAAAGTCTCCATAGTCCGTCCGCACGAATTCCTCGATGAGCCGCCCTTGATCATCGAACCGGAATATATTAATGAGGTCCATTATGATGCGGGCGCCGTTGGGCGGTAGCGGCCCGGCGGGCGACATCGTGAATTCGCGAACGAACGTGCCTTCGATCCAAGTCTGACATGCTGCGGTGTCATCTTCCACGACGATGATCCCGCGCCGGATCGTTCGATCTTCGAACGCGCTTCTGATTGAAGAGAAGTAGGCGCTGAGGCCCTCATAGTCGGACTCAAACCCAGCAGGTCCATGAAAGCGAAAGGTCTCTGTATCGAAGTAGCTGGCGATTTCATCGGGCGGCGCTCCAGCGACTTCAGCTTCACCTGCCCTCACCAAGCGCTCCACAAGTTCTTCGCGTGAAATTTTGGTAAGCATTTTGCTCACCTCTTTCAGATTGATGCGGATTCATCGCGCCACTTCGCCCAGGATGCACATTGTCCGGGATACGCCACGTTGCGGCCGGCTTCCGTCCGACATCCTCCGCCCTAATCGCAAATTCAAATTAAGACACCACTTTCTACCAGTGGGTTTCCCGGCGGTAAGGCGACAGGAAAGCGTTCTACAAGACCAATGATGAACTGAAGGATCTTTCATATCACACATAGGTCGTTAGCAAAAAGAACTTCCTACTCGTAAATGCGATATGCCAAGATCTGGAAGTTCGAGGCATTTCCATTGACAACCGTCGAGGAGAGGAGGAGTTCGAAATGCGGCAATGATCCATCCCGCCGCCTCACCTTTTGGAGTGCTGGCCCCAAAGAATTTTCGTCGAACGCCAGGTCGCACACTGCCTGTGTAGCGGCAAGCGACGTTCCTTCCATAATGAGTACATTGCGCGAAGGTTCTAGATTGGGCAGAAAGGCCAGGACTCCGAACATGGGATGCCCGGTCGCTCCGTCCCCCTCGACGTATTTCTCGGCTTCCCCGGGCAATGGATGACGATTTACGACAAAGCTTCCACCGCCCTCATAATTGTTCGTTATTGTGAAGTTCATCTGCGGCTCGAACAGTTCCATCCATGGATTCGCTCCACGTGAACCCGAGATAACGGCATTGGTCCGCTTCAACTCCTCGACACTAAACTCTCGTGCGAACCGCGCCTCCACTATCCCATGGCGCTTGGCAGCCTGCTCTCCCAGATGCTGCATGATCGACACATCTACCATCGATGTGTAGCGACGGTTAGCTACAATCAACACATCTGGCTGATTACCCAGTGTGTTCCTTGCAGCCTCGCGGTATGCACCAGAAAGGTAATCAGAGAGCCCTGTGCCGTGATGCAGGAACTGATGCAGGATCACGAGACTGCTGTCGGCCGCGATGAAAGCAGTTCTCTGTCCGCTCTGAAATACGCCATCCCACAGAGTTTGTGACCTCGTAGCAGGATGCGCGAATCTCCGACGTACGTCCGGGGATAGCCCAAGTCCTCCGATGCAAACCAGTATCAACAACGCCCATCGCAGGTAAATCTTCCGCCATACACTGTTTGGCTGCTCCGGCTGCAGGCTCGGAGCCCTCTGTGCCAACATCAGTGAGACAAGTAGCCCCTCAACAATTACTGTAGGGCGGGGAAAGAAATCTCACCTTGATAAGCATGAGCAAGACCAGCACTTCTTCCGCTG
>Ga0255353_1000147_pt1 | contig 45485 bp, 34 predicted proteins | sample HBST25metaG_FD_189941 | JGI IMG/M metagenome (GOLD analysis project Ga0255353, IMG submission 189941) | Peat soil microbial communities from Stordalen Mire, Sweden - H.B.S.T25 | ecosystem: Environmental > Terrestrial > Soil > Wetlands > Peat | place: Sweden: Norrbotten County, Stordalen Mire...
CTACTGGGAGGTACATTTTAATACCTTCCGGGAGTACACTAATTGGGGTTTACAACTCCCACGTAGGCTACGGACAAAACGCCTTGCAGGCCGTCTGGCGGAGGATCATCTTCCCGGATGGTTCCGGTCTCGCTCTTGGTGGATTTGAAGGGGACGATAGCGCGGGCGCTGCCGGGTTCCGGGACCAGGTGAACAATCACTGGGGCCGGCTTCTCTCTGGCGCGCTTATGACATCGCTCTTCGCCGCCGGCATCGAGGTCAGCCAAGGGTCGAACTCCTCGGTTCTGCAATCGCAGAGCGTCGGCCAGACGGTGGGACAGGCAGTTGGCCAGCAAGTCGGCGAACTCGGCACGGAAGTCACGCGCCGAAACCTGAATATCCAGCCCACGATTGTCGTGCGGCCCGGATACAGGTTCTTCGTGAGGGTCGAGAAAGACGTGAGATTCAGCGGCCCATATGCCCCGATGACAGGGGCGAACGGTCGGAGCAGCAGAATTACTGTATCAGCAGGAAGGGATGCCAGTGGCAGTCAAGAAGTCAGTAAAGAAAGCAGCCAAAAAGGCGGCAACGCGCAAGGTGAACCGTGAGGGGCAGCGGTGGACGGAAGATCGGCCGGGAATGACGCTGCGTCTTCCGCTCGATCTCCGCGAAGCCATCACTGAAGAATCCCGCGTAAAGGGCGATCTGGCCAGGATCGTCCTTTTTGCGTTAAGCCACGTGGATCAAGATGAGGTAGATATTCAGCAGACCCGCAAGGCCGGCATGGATCTCACCAACCCCCAACTCCTCCACGTCGGCGCGGAGGCACGCACCAAGCTCAAAAACTGGGCCGAAGCCGAAAGCGTCAGCGTAAACGCAATCGTCGTCAGCCTTCTCGATGAGTTCTTCGCGCGCCTGAAGAAGAGCAAAGCCCTGCGTGAGGAATTGCGGCTGGAGCTTCGCGCGCACCGGGGGTTTCTGCCAAGCTAAGCAGTTGCATTTTTTGTGATGCAACGACATCGTAGCCTATCGATTCGTATCCGCATCTTGCCTACATCTGACAAATTGGAAATCCGAGGCTCCAATGATCCTTTCGTGTGCAACCCCTCTTCAGATTATCGAATGGTTTCAGAGCGGTCAGTCTAAGGCGGATGTTCTTTGTATCCTTCTAGCACCTTCAAGCGAGGACCGCCAGCGGGTTCGTCAACTTGCCCAAGACTTTTTCAGATTCGATGCATTGATGCGGGAGCGAATTCACTTTGTCCTTTCGTACCCAGGAGCACAAAGCCCTCTAAGTATCCGAGATGAGCAAGGCGCTGTTGCCGTGTTCCCCGGTGAATCACTCTACCGGCCGGTTCGAGGAACGTATGCAGAATTATCTGGCTTTTATGAGAGTCAAGCGATTGACTTAATTGCAACGCAAATGGCGCTCTTCGTACCAGAATTCATGAACATCCTTGGTGTTGAACCTGAAAGTCTCCCGGCTTTATGCGTCTTGGTTCAGGGACAAGCGCAGATAAAAGTTATCAAAATGGATGCGAGATGGAATACAGATGATGTCCATAACTGGCTTTTAAAATTGGCGAAGATCGCATATCGGCCCGAAAGTGAGCGGCATAATGTTGTGAGCTTAAATCAAGCTCTTGTTCGAACGAGGAACGTCATTTGTCAAACGGCGGACATTGAACGAGCGATCGAAGCCCGGCGGATGAAACTGCAAGATTCATTTCAATACTTCGCAAGTCGGGTCAGATTCAATGACGAAGACAAACTCCTGATTGCACGATTTCTAAACGCAGGCAGTCTATGCTTGGATAGTTTCGAAAACATGATTTCAACTCTATCGGTCAGACAGGACCAAGGGTTTGGTGAATCTGGCCCCGTCCGACACTTAAGAAAGCTTGTACGTGAAACAGAACAATACGAGGAAAGACTTTGCAATCTTGTGGAATCACTCAGCGCTTTCGATTCAATTCCAGAAATTCAAGAGCATCTCGCCGAACGCTCTCGTGAAACCATGCGCCTTTTTAATGAACTCGATTCAAACAACAGTGTTACTGTCGTCGCTCATACTACTTCAATGGTTGCGAATAGAGTAGAGGAGTTTTCCAAATCAACTGAGCGCATTATATCAACCGCAAAGCGCCTCGCCATGGTTGGCCCTTGGGTGGCGCATCTCGCAAAGCTACTTGGCGTTCCGTAGAGATTTGCGTTTTCTATGGATGTATCAATTGTCCGAATTACGCCCTGATAAGGAAAGTGCGGACATCAGTCGTTGTTTCAGTGGCCAGGCATCTTGTGCACAAATTCGTTCGATATTATTGATTCTTCCGTTCAGGCTGGTGATGTACTTGTCACGTTGACAATCGGTAATTTTGCCAATTTCGAGCTTATGAATTGCGGCTCGAATATCGCTCAGCTTTTCCTTGGGTGCGCGAATTATCTTCTTCCCAAGTCTTACCCCAGTGATTACTTTGCTGTCACTTCCATTCAAAATGACACGTTTCTTGGAAGACAGCTTGAAGCCATTGGCTGCCAGAGCTTGGCGAGCCAACTCCATTACTGAGCGCGCTTCCTTGCCGGAAAAAATCAGATCATCGACCCATGCAGTTGCAGTGATCTGTTTCTCAGAACATTCTTCCAAAACTGGGCTGTAAATCGATGCAAGAAAGATGTTCGCAAGAGCTGGGCTTGTCGGAGCTCCCTGAGGAAGGTGCCAATCGTATGTTGTGAGTTGGGTGAGAAGACGGGCGATGGCAGGCGAGCAATGCAATACCTGCATCCAAACGAAATATACATGGCGGTTGGTCACGTTGGGGTAGTAGCTTTTTACATCCATTTTTACAACGCACTCGCTGCCGTGCAATAGATGTTGGGCCGCGTGTGTATTAACGCAACGCTCGGAAACCGCCCCGAAGAGAAAGTGTGGCAGTTTTACTGGTCTAAGCAACCGGTTCAGTATTTTTCTCTGGACCCGCTTCAACTCCTTCGAGGGGTTGTCGATGTTGCGGACTTTTCCTGCCTTCACCTCGCGCTGAAACGGTTTTGCAGGTTTTGTTTGTTGAAAAGGACTGTATTCAGCTCGCCAATTCTTTGCGAGCAAGCGAAGTGTTTCCCTGTCCTCTCCGAGACGATATTCGAGGTCGCGGAGACTTGTGATCGGTGTTCCCGAGCGGTCTTCCTGCGCTGGGTTCTTCGGTTGGTTCGTCATTCGATACCTCTAGCAGCAACTTTGTTAGTGCCAGAGAAAGGCTCGCAATATGCTCATGCGAAACCTTCTGCACATCAGCTTCCTCACTACCCAGAAGGCTGAGTAAGTGGAAGGGTATTTTGAGAGCCCTTGCTATCTTCTCAATTGTTTCAACTGAGGGCTGCCGTTTACCGGATTCGATTAGGGAGAGATAACTACGATCAATCTCCGCCCTATCGGCAAGTTCACCCTGCGAAATGTCCGCCAAAGAACGGGCGACGCGAATTGCTTTGGGATAGTTCATAAATGATTCCGTGGTTAAGAAACGGGCTCCCTGAAACTCACTCACTCTGTCCAGACTTTAGAATTTCAAAAACCTCTCTTGCGATCCGGCTTACCACTGCAAAAACTTCTTTTTGCGTGAGCTTTGTTTCGCGTTGCAGACGCTTGAGATCATCAATGCCCTTCTTGAGCTTGCTACGCTGTTTCGACGTCAGTTCGTTGTTGGCGTCTCCAAGTATCGCCTTTAGCTGGTCGATACAAGGGTCGATTTGCTTTGATTTCATACTTCCTCCTCCGGTAATTACCGGGGGCGTAGCGGCGGGAACCAGAGTTGGAATACGAACTGAGTCGGGAGCCCTTTCTCTTTGCGGAGCCGAGCGACGCTGGGGCGTCTCTGGCTGCCAGTCAGGTTGATGCCTGCCTGGTCTTTGAACGGCAGGAGTGACCTGCCAAGGTACAAACTGCGTACCTCATTACGCTTGTGGCGAACCACAAGCTCCTGGAACCGTTTGTCTACGCCGGAGGATTGTCAAAGAGCAATCGAACGTCGGCGGTGCGCCGACCCAATTTCAAGGTAGCAAAGTGCTCACTCGTTGTCAACAAAAAATGACTATACGTCACCATTTACTTGCTTCTGCCTGTATTCGACAGCTCGCAAGTTCAACAGTGAACGCCTTGTATCGATTTGAAAGTGGAGGAATTACCCATCGGGATGGTTAAGCAAGATGCTGGACACTACCATCAGAAGAAAGGCGTTCAAGCCCGTCGGGTGGGCCAAACAAGACTGGCGCGAAGCGGCAGCACATCACAGGGCGGGAAGACGGGCGCCGGCAAAAAATAGGGGCCTGCCTCGGCAGACCCCATATCTCAATGTTCATGAATTGCCGCTACGCGGCTTTTGCCTTCTTCGCTGTCACGGTGCGCGGCTGGTTCGGTTTCGCTTTGTCCGTCGCCTTCCGGGCGGCTTGCGTTTTCTCCTTGGCCGCGAACTCCTGCTTGACCTTGCTCGTGATCGCGGCCACGTCCACCTTGTAGAACTCCGCGGCTTCGCGCAGGGCTTTCGCGGATTCGTTGGGACTGTGCGCCGATTGCAGCACGGTGATTGCCACCAAAACCCGGCCGATTGTGCTCTCGTCGGCTTTGCGAAGAAAGGACGTGAGCAGCTTGGCCGGGGTGTCTCCGGCTCCGTTGGCCTTGCCGATGCCGTGAAGGCGAAAGATGACCGCCAGACGGCGCTCGTCCAAGACGACGGCGAGGCGCTCGGTGATGAAGAGCAGGTCACGCTTCATCAGCCGGACGGGAACTGCATCGCTGGTTGCTTTCAGGACGCGGAGGCCTGTCGCCTGGGCGATGGCCTCTTCGCGGCGGCGCTTCTCCTGTTCTGCCTTGAATGCCGTATCCGTCGCGGACTTCTGTTTCCGGGCGTGGTGGATGGCGCATTCGGGATTGGCGCAGATGGTGCGGATTTCGCCCTTCTCTGTGCCTTCGGTAACGATGGCCTCGGTGGTGAACTTGCAGGTTTTGTACTCCGGCCAGTCGCGCTGCTTTTCGTTGGTCGGCTTCTCTGTCCGAATCTCCACGTACTTGTTGCGCGGCAGGGCGGCGCTGGCCTCGGTCGCGGTGCCGTAGGCCGATGAGATTTGAACCAGCTTCGGCTTGGCGGCGATGGATTGCTTTACAAAGCCGTCAACTTTGGACTGGTAGCAAGCCGGATCGGTGCAAGCGTCAATACTCGAATTGGCCGCGATGTCGGCGAAGAGTAGCGCGTTTGCACCGGTGCGCTTCGGGCAATCGACACAACTTCCGGCGGCGGGGTTGAGGGTGGCGTCGGATTTGGAGAACGGTGCGTCCTTGAGTATGAGCAGGATGTTTTGCTCGATCCACTCTTTCAAGTGACGAACGGGGAGCAGGATGCGGCGGGCTTTGCTCTGGTTGCCGTTCCAATCGCTGCGGAAGCAAGCAGCGAGAGCTTGTTCCTGCTCGGCGGGTTGCAACTTGGCCAATAGCAGCGCATGGCCGATGCCGATTTCATCCTTGGCGAATGTCTCGGTGACGGCGGCGGCAAGCTCGGTCAGCTTGACCCGCTGGAGGCAATAAGACGGGGATTTGCCCGTCTTTGCGGCAATCTGCTCGATGGAGTATTTCGGCTCATCGAGCATGAGCAGGGCGCGGAATCCCTGCGCCTCTTCGAGCGGGTGAACGTCGCGGCGCTGGAGATTCTCGACCAGTTGGGCTTCGAGTGCCTGGGCATCGGTAAGCGGAACGATGCGGACGGGGACGGTTTCGGCCTCGGCCAAGAGCGCGGCGCGATAGCGGCGCGCTCCGGCAACGATCTCGAAGCGATGTTCGGCGATGGGTCGGACAAGCAAGGGCGACAACACGCCCTGGCTGCGGATTGACTCGGCCAGTTCCTTGAGGGCGGTCTCGTCAAAGACGCGGCGCGGGTTGGTCTTGGATTCTTCGAGCGAAGTGAGTGGCACATTGCGGTATTCAGTGGTGACTTGATTTGTCATGGTTGCTCTCTCCTTTTGAGCGGTTGGAAAAACTATGAAGGTGGCGCGGACAGTGCCGGTAGCGCTGTCCGCCGAACGGGTGATGAGTAGAGGCGGCCTAAGCCGCCGCCTCTACGGGCTGTGAGTTGATTTCTTCGGTTGCTTCGACAGACAGAGCGCCAAGAATCACGGCGGAAGTACGCTGGATAACTTCGAGGCTCTCAGTCAAAAGCGCGGCGTTTCCTGCGTACATCTGGATGTAATCGCTGCTGGCGGTTCCCATCTCCAAGCCGATGGCCTGTCCAACGATGAAAGCTACGGCCTCGGCTTCTGTTTCGCGCACGGTGGCGGTGGTCATGGTGCGGCGCTCGGTCTTGTGTAAAAGTTCGTGCGCACACTCATGTACCAGTGTGGTGAACTCCTCGGCCTTCGACTGGCCGGGCAGGAGTGCAATTCTTCCGCCGTAGCTAACGCCAAGCGCCGGGGCAATCTTCTCGTTGTATTCGAGTTTGATGTTCTGCTCGTCGAGGAATGCAATCAGCCGTTCGCGCTGGTCGCCCACGTCGCCCGTAATGCTGTGCTCAAACTCTGGAAGGTCTGCGCCTTCGGTCTGCGAACAATCGAAGACATAGACGGCGCGAAAGCCGATCAGCACTGAGGCGGGCTTTGCTTCCTGATTGGCGTTTGCGTCCTGCTCATCCTTCCTGCGGCGATGGCCAACGATGGGGGCGAGAATCTGAATACCTTTTTCGCCCTTCATTACAAACCGGCCAAACTCGTTCCAAGTGCGGATACCGGCGACGCGGGTCGCGGTGGGCCGCTGCCGCGCGATGGCGAGAATGTTGCCAAAGCTGTAATTGTGAAAACGCGCCATTGCTCCGAGATACGCGGTCAAGGCTTCGCTCTTGCCTTCCTCAAGTTGCTTGAGCAGGAAATCAACGGCCTGTTTGATGAGTTGCTGCGCTGGGTTCTCGCGTTCAGTGGTGCGCTGCTGATATGGCGAATTGCTGCGATGCGCCGCATTCTTCCTGTGCGGCGCGGTAGTTGACTGGTTGCGGCTGGTGTTGCTGTTGGTGCTGGTTGCAGCGTAGGTCATGATTCGTCTCCATTTGGTGTGTGAATTTGCCGTTTTTAAGCCCTGGGAGGGCTAAAAAAAGACATTCATTTCATGACTGGCGAAACGGGCGCAGAGAGGCGCTGTCAACTCCCGAAGCCCGAAGGGGCGCGGAAGCGAGCACGGCGGCTTCTATGCCGCGCGGAGCTGCACAAGCGGAGTTGACAGAAGGAGCCGAACGAAGCCTAGAGTTCGCCCGGAAATGAATGTCGAGACGGGATGACCAGCCGCAGGCTGCACCTTACAAAGAAAGGGCCGGAGTTGCGGGCAGGAACAGGCCCGCATGGATGGGGAGCGGAGAACGCCGGCTTCATCGGCGGTCGCAGTGAGGGAAGGGCGGAGCATCCTTCCCCAAAATCGGGAAGAAGAATTGGCGAATGAATGTGGAGTTAAGCGTAAAGGAGCGTAAGGCGTTCAACGTGAAGAACAATTCCTTCGGTCTATGCGAAACAGTTTGAAAGAAACCGCGTCTATTGGAATGTACAACGCATTACGAAAGGTGAAGAATGGCAGCTATTGGCGCAGTCGAGATGAGAACCTCGCGGCACTCTGTAGAAAAAAACAGAGAAGCCGATCCTGTTGTTGCTGAAAACAGCCTGCTAAAACGCTATGGGCCTTTGATGAACCTGGTTGATCTGGCTTCCATGCTTGATCGATCTCCTGACGGACTTCGTGTAACGCTGCGCTCGACTGGTGAATGGGTGGAAAAGATCAATGCTGCGCGTCTGCAACTTGGTCGTCGTGTCTACTTTCGCACAGCCGAAATCGCCGAAGCACTTGGTATTCGGTAGCGCGTTGCGTGGCGTCTGAACTCACCTCCGTCCGGTCGATTCTCGGCCTCCAGCCCGATCCTGCCATCGACGATCTTCCGTCCGGCGGAAGTTCATCCCGGTCTATGGCAGCATTCTCACGCGCCCGATCTTCGCGCCGCGTGATACTGAATCAGGATCAACGAATTCGGCTCGATGGTGTCGCGCTGCCGCTGACTCAAAGCGATCTCTGCGAAAGCGCCTATGATGCCGGAGCCATCGGCTTCATCGCCAAATTTCTAGTCCAAACCACTCTGCCGCACCGCCGTCAAACGGGTTCACACTACACGCGCACCGATGGCCGCTTCACACTGCGCATCACCGATGTCGGGGGCGCAGGGCTGCCCTTTGGCAGCTATCCGCGGTTGATCCTGATCTGGATGACATCGGAGGCCATCCGCACTGCGAGCCGCGAGCTGGAACTCGGCGCGTCGCTTTCGCGATTCATGGCGGCGCTTGGACTCCACGCCACAGGTGGCCACTGGGGCACGATTCCACGCTTTCGCGACCAGATGCAGCGGCTTGTCGGTGCGGCCATTTCAACGCGTTGGGAGCAGGATGTTAATGGCCAGCATCTCACAACCGGCGAGAATCTTCTTCTCGCCGACCATTTTCAACTGTGGTGGACTCCGCAGATCCTTCCTGACGTGCCGCTGGCGAAATCCTCCATCACGCTTTCAGAAAACTTCTTCGAGCAGCTCGTCGCCGCGCCCGTTCCCCTCGATCTGCGGGCGGTCCGCGTACTCAAGCAATCGCCGCTGGCGCTCGATCTCTACGCCTGGGCGACAAGGCGCGTTAGCTATCTGGAACGCCCGACGCTGATCTCCTGGGAGGCGCTGCGCCGGAGCTTCGGGGCCGGATATGCCGACACACCGCAAGGCCGCGTCAAGTTCCGCGCAAGGGTCCTGGACGCCTTCGGGCGCGTTTGCCGGGTCTATTCCGCGCTACGCCTTGAGATTGAAGACGGCGGCGTGCTGCTCCTTCCATCGGCCCCACACATTCCCAGAATCACGCGCTAAGCGCCGTAGGCGCCTTTCCCCCGTGAGGGGGCGGAGGTTCTCGCCGGTCTTTGGCCAATCCATTTTTCCACAATGCGCGCTGCTACTACAGGCTATCCATATAGGGTTCTCATACAGGTATATAGGGGGAAGCGCATCCATTTCAATATCAGTGAGATGCGACCGCTTGGTAGACAATTTATGCGTAAATGTAGACCAAATATGCGTGGAAATCCTGCATTTGTAGACAAAATATGCGTGAACAGGTAGACCAAATATGCGTGGAAAACAACCACGATTCACACTGGCCTGTGGATCGTCGCCGGGGTACGGTGCTTATCTGACCAGATGCTCAAGTACCCAGAAATCAATTTCTGGCTCGGAAAGTGACTTGGCGATTATCACTATTCGAATAAGCAAATAATGCCTTCCGAGTTTCCGTAGGCTTGGTGAAGAAGAACGTATTTCATGTAACAAGGCACATATTGCCCCACGAAGTCGCCCGTATGACAATTCACAGAAAGTCCAAGCCGGTGCTGCATGAACTTCGACTTCCCGACCGCCGAAGGTGGACCTCCCTGCTGGATAATTTCTGCATCCGAGCTCAGTTCGGCAGCCGCGTCTATCGACCACAGATTGTTTACGTGCATGATGTGATAGTCTTCGGGGTTGCCTGCGGCATGACACTTCTTCATCTTTCTGGGCGCATGCACAACTTGAACTGGCGCAACATTGATTTCACGGTTTCCCCTCCGGTTTGAGCAACGTTCGCTCAACCGCAGCGTACCGTTCGGCGGCTTCGCGGATCACCCATGCCAGAGAAACTTTTTTGTACCGGGCGATCTCTTCCAAAGCCCGGTACAGGTCCGAAGGGAAACTCACGGACGCTCGGACTGCGGTCCCACCTTCTGCTGTGACGATTCCGCTTCTCTTGTTTTTCGAAGGTGACATTACCTCATCCGCCAATCGATTTCATGCACCACTTTACACCATAACGGTGTAGAATTCAATTCAGATTTATCGGAAGGCAGGACAGTGTTCGATGAGTTTCCGTCGAGTAATAGGGGCTGACGCTGTTGCCCTTGTCGCAAACCTGTTGCGGGGAGAAGATGACCGTTGGCCGATCTTCTTACTAGGAGCAGGGGCCTCATTCCGTTCGGGTGTCCCCACCGCGACGGACGCGGTCAAGCAGATCGCGAGAGTTGTATACTCCGAGCGCAAACTGCAAGGACAGCGCCCTCCAGAGCGTGTGCGGCCAACTGAGTGGGAGCCCTGGCTGCAAGAGCAACCTTGGTTCAATCGAGCCGCGACGAGTCTGGCCGAAAACTTTCCGGCAACTGTCGAACATCTACTAGTGCCTGCAGAGCTTCGCAAGCGCGTACTGCTTGATATCATGAACCCGCGTAATGGCATTTCGAGCGGCTATGCGACTCTGGCAGACCTCGTGATGCGCGGTCTTGTTCGTACTATTCTGACCACGAATTTCGACCCATGTCTTCCGGATGCCCTCCGATTCCGCCATCCGCATATAAAACACATCGCAGAAGTGAACCGCGGGACTGGAGACTATGGAGAGTTCGACGTCTTTAATAAATGTCAGATTGTTTGGCTGCACGGCAAGGCGGAGCAGTATTCGGACAAGAACAGCCGCGGCGAAATCGGTTCTCTTGATGACTCGTTGATTCAGTTACTGCGCCCACTACTCAAGGCCTCTCCGATCATCGTTATCGGATACCGAGGCTCGGAGCCTTCGATCATGGAAGGTCTCTTTGGGCAAAGCGATGCTGGCAGACTGGATTTTCGCAACGGAATCTATTGGTGCACCCGTGGCGGCGAAGAGCCGCATCCCAAAGTGCTTGAACTAGCGCAGCGCTTGTCGTCGAACTTTACCTTCGTCGAAATCGAAGGATTCGATGAAGTCCTCGGCGACGCCGCAAAGCAGCTCATCGGCAGAGACAGATTCTCAGAAACCCCGGCGCACAGTGATGTTAGTCAACGGTCATTCGACGAGAGCGTCTGCCTAGGAGCTACGCTCGATGACTTAGACATGGATCTTGCACTTGTGAGTCTGACCGCCTACTGCGAACAGCTGCGGCGGTCGCCTCTGACTCGCGACGCTCTTCTTCCCCTCATGCGGGAGCAGGGATTGTTGTTGAGAAATATACGGGGCGAAGATGACGTTACGTACGGCGCGATACTGCTGTTTGGAAAGAATACTCAGCAGTTTGTTCCCCAAGCGGTCGTGACTGTCACGGAACTAGGAAAGAAGCGTGAGGTCTATGACGGCAATCTTCTTTCGCAACGTCTGCGCCTGCTCGAAAAAATCGAATCTGCTGATGTCAATCCGGTTGTCAAGCTGAAGAAACGCAGGAGCCATGAGGACCAACCTGCTTATCAGCAACGCGCCTTAGTCGAGCTACTCGTGAATCTGCTCGTCCACAGGGACTATGAAGTCGAACGGTCGGCAAACATCGACATTCAGCCTAGTACCCAGATCGCCTTCAAGAACCCGGGGGGTCTCACGCCGAAGATGGCCAAGCTAGTGTCTGTCGATTCCGACGGAAAGATTGGCCTTGCGGCTGGAGCTACTGATCCCCGCAATGTCTCCCTCTGCGATATCTTCTTTGGGCTGCGGGCCATGGAACGGGCGGGAACAGGTCTTGTCGATGTGAATAAGTTCATGATTGAAGCGGGTGGCGAATCAGCATTCTTCCATAATCAGCAAGAAGGATCCTTCTCAGCGGTCGTCAGACAGGCTGCAACGACGGCGGGATCGAAACTCGTTGCGCACTCGATCCATCCCACTGGTGTCTACGTCCTCAATCTGCTTCCTGTTGCTTCGCTCCCAACGCACGTTTCGATGGTCCGGCTGACCGCTAGGTTCTGGAACAGTACAGCCTCCGTAGATTTAGCGGACTGTGGCGTCTTCACTGCGCGTTCTTTCGAAGGCGTTCATGAGTTTTGGAGCTTTGCGCCACTGGATAGACTCCTGCGCGTGCTGGCTCCGATCGCGGACGTCGAGGCGAGTGATTCGATTCCACGCTCTGAGGTTGAAGAAAACGAGGATAAGCGCCGCGTACTCTCTTGGCTACTACGCGAGCACCTTGAGGCGCATATCGAGGACTTTGAAGAAGAGGGGCTTCTTCTTGAAGGAGACAAGATCCATAGGGCATTTTTTACGGGAAAAGACGAGGTCAATCGGACGATCGTCTGGGATAGCCCCCAGAAGCGTGGGAATCGCAGAGAAGTCGTGAAGCTACGCAACGAGGAGAGGCCCTGGTTTGAAAATGAAGGCTTCGGTTACGCGTTGGTCTACATGAACGGTCGATGGTATATCCGGATCAAACCTTTCTACATGTTCACAGGAGCTGATGCGAAGACGCCACTGCCGTCGTTTGCGCGGACAGCGAAGGCAACCCGAAGAATGAAATTCGACAAGAACAAAAACGTCGAAACGGACCTCGTCTTCTGGGCGGTCTTCCTAGCCGACGGCGGTTCCACGATCAATCTTGGCATCCCCGATGAATACGACATCCTGGTGGATGCAAACTACCTCAGCGTGGAGGTCCTTGAAACGCGATGAAGACGAGCGTCGAGATCGAGATTCTTCCGGAGCCGGAGATCAGCTTTGCCGCTGGCAAGGCAGGTGTTGATCCCCGGGCGATGATGGCACGGTATGGAGCTGCGGACAAATCCCCAGGCAAAGATATCCGTCTCGGTTTGGTGGGAGCTCCCGCGGAGATCGAGATCGCAAAGAAGTGGCTGATCAATCTCAATCTAATGTCTGTTGCCTTCGAGAAGAACGGCCAGAGGTATAGAGATTGGCCCGGAGGTCCTCATGCCTTTGGCGTCAACTTCGTGATCGATGACCGTTTTGTCCGAGTTGTGGACCAGGCGCGGCTCGATTTGGCGTTTGCCGAGCCCGCTCAAATCAGGAGGTTCGATAGCCTTCTGGAGTTATATGACTCCCGCATTCAGAGCCTCTTTGGCGATGTTCGCCCCGACTGCATCCTCGTGTGCCTTCCTGATGAACTGGCAGACCTCCGCATCAGCAATCCGCGCTTGACGGAGGTAGAGCGATCCGCTTTGGAGCGCCTTCAGGAGGAAGAAGAGGGAGATCAGATGTCGCTCTTTCAGCCCAGTCCGGAGGAGTTGTCTGCGGCCGAGGAGTTGCGGACACAAGCCGAGGACCTGCTCTTTCGAACCTTCTATCGAGCGCTCAAAGCACGGGTGATCAGTCAGCCTAATGCGATTCCCATTCAGGTGATGCGTCGGGACACCTTCTTGCGGCCAGCGACAGAGGGGCACAGTAACGCGACGCGCGCATGGAATCTCAGCACCTCGCTTTTCTACAAAGCAGGCAGAGAGCCATGGCGGCCATCGGTCCTACCCAAGAACACATGTTTTATCGGAATATCTTTCCATCACTTGAAACGGCGTGACGGAGATATGGTCTACGCGAGCGTGGCCCAGGCTTTCTCCAACGAGATCGAGCCGTTTGCCTTGAAGGGCTCGACGATTCCGCGCCACCAGAAGCGCGACCGACAACCATATTTGAACGAAGCACAGGCAGCGGACCTGATCAAAGAAGTGGTTGACAAGTATGAAGCGATCTCGGGGCTGACGCCTTCCAGGATTGTGGTTCATAAAACCAGCTTGTACCAGCCGGAAGAGGAGATGGGGTTCCGGTCGATCGCGAACTCCCGTGTCCCTGCCTGTGAGCTCGTATGGATTCGACCGACGGCGCTCCGACTCGTCAGAAAAGGCATGCAAGAGCCTTGGCGCGGAACTCTCTGCTCGATCGGAGATGAGTTCTTCCTCTTCACGATGGGGTACGTTTCCTGGTGGCACGAATATCCCGGACCTTATATCCCCGCCCCTGTCCAGATCGGATCGTGCGGAGAGACGGATATCCGTCAACGCGCCGCGGAGATTCTTGCCCTTACAAAGATGAATTGGAACTCAAGCGAAGGCATCGGAAGATATCCGATCACTTTATCCTTTGCGAAGAAGGTGGGGATGCTGATGGCTGAGCTTCCAGAGGACCAAATTCCCAATCCCTCCTACCGGTTCTATATGTAGGAAGTTGATCAAGCTCTACGATGTTGGCAGGGGAATAAAAGTGGATTACTTCATCGACGAGAGCGGCCAGACAGGCGATGTCGCAAGACTGAATACTTTGTCAGATTTCAACGATCAGCCCATCTTCTGTCTAGCAGCGGTCGGCGTAGCGAATGAGTTTTCTCTAGAACAGAGAATCCACCGTCTCAGAGAGAAGCATGGTGTCCGGCTTAATGAGCTCAAGTCGTCGGCCCGCCGGGAGCGCCCGGAATTTACTTATGACGTCGTGAAGCTGATCTGCACTGAACGGTACCCGTTCTTCATGGAGATCATGGACAAGAAGTTTTTCCTGGCCACACACATCACATCATGTCAGTTGTTATCGCCCATCCGAGGCTTGGTGGCAGACCCGCGGACTCATTTCTTTCAGAACCTCGTCGCAGATTACCTCTTCGAACGATTGCCTAACGCTGTCTTTGCGAAGTTCATCGCGGCCTGCCTATCGCCGTCTCACGAAACCCTCAGCACTCAGCTTTCTGCGCTGATCGACTTTGCTCGCGCAGATGCCGGTGCGGGAGATGTTGCCGCTATTGTTGTGGACCTAGCCTCCACCGCCCTGAGCGACTATGAGGAAGCGCGTGCAGATGGGCACGACAATGCTTTCTTCGATTACCTCCCGATCCCCGACGATAACAAGCACCAAAAACGTGTGTGGATATTGCCCAACCTTTCAGCGTTCACGAACATCTATGCTCGGATCAATCTCAAACAAAAGGGCAACCTTGCGAATGTTTGTCTGATCCACGATGAACAGCTTCAGTTCGACGCCATTCTCGAAATCAGCAAGCAAACGGCTGAAACTCTTCGGGAGAGGGCGGACGAGATGTTTACGCCTCACTCCGACTTCAATTTCCGAAAGCCGGCCTCTCTCAGTTTTGCGAGTTCTACCAAGTCCATCGGAGTTCAGGTCGCAGATATTCTGGCTGGATTCTGCATGCGCTATGTAAGAGATTTTTTTGCCGACCGAGCGAATGTCAATCCTATTGATCACCAAACGTACGAATTGCTGCGCAGGTTCACCAACCCAGCTGATGCGGTAGGCGTGAATCTGGTTATGTCGTCGAGTTGGGCGCGCGCGCTCAGTGTTTTCACGACCCACGGCATGTAGATTTGCGAAACGGAACGATCGCAACAGAGGGGAGTCTCAGTCCATATGGTTGGCATTGAGTCTAGGCTGCAAGAGATAAGGAAAACAGCCGCTTCGAGGCAAGAAGTCTTGAAGCGGATATGGGAGACTCAAGGCCCGGACGCTCTGTTCAAAATCCTTGAGCACGAGCCGGCAGCTCGCGAAGATGGAATCGCCGTGGAACTGCGCAAAGAGGCAGCGGAGCTAGTCCTTTACCAAACTTCTTCTGTCGAGCGCTTGATCGAGATGGCAGAAGCGATCGAGGGTTGGCATGAAGATGTCGAGCGGTTCGCTCGCGTCGGAAGTGTGGGCGACTTGCTCGAAGCCTACAGGACACGTCCTCTATGCCATGGGAGCAACTTCAATCGTCTCGTGGGTGCGTTTTGGCTTGATGCAGTCTGGAATGGAGATGCCGAGAGACTCGCGGATCTGCGCCGAGCGGCGAAAGTGCTTAGCAAGGTCTATACGGCCATTCAAGAGATCGCGAAGTCGGGCCGACTGAGTAAGGAAGACTGGGCGCGAACAATCGTCGCGAGCGACATCCTCGGCGATCCCAAGTTTCATGAGTTCTTGGATTCGCGCGCCCATTTTCTGGCCAAGCAGAAAGATTCCAATGCTGAGATGTTCGCAAAATTGGCAGCTTATATTCGGACTTGTAGTAGAGTTGCCCCCAGCATCGTGAAGATTAGAGATCGCGACAACGGAGTGCCGATAGAGGGGCCGATCAAGGTTCATATCCCAGTGTCGCCGGATCAAGCCGAGCTATGGTTCCTTGTCAGTAGAAAATTTGGAGAGCTCGCAGAGGCGCTTTCGAACGACGTAGCTTCCGCTGCGCGCACGATTCAGAGTTCCATGGATGAAGCCGCACAATACCTGGCTCGGAACCCGTCCCCGCACCAACTCGACGCAGGAGATAATGAAAAGACGATAGAGGTCTTTCTCGCTTCAGCGTTTCTGGAATACCTAATGCGCCTTTCGAAGCCACCTGTGATTGTCGGTGCCCTCGAAGCATATGCCGGACTTTCTGAATCTGTGCATTGGCCCACTGCCGAGAAGCGCGGAATCTTCGTGCTGCACTATACGAAGGCCGTGCTCAACTACTGGCGCTACGTAAAGACACCCCTTGCTCTTCTGAAAGAATCCGCTGAACTCCTCCGAGAGACCCTCGGAACTGTGGACGAAAGTACTCCACGCCTGTTACGGGATCTATGGGCCACGCGCGCGCGTTTGCTGGAAAACGTTGGATTCTGGGAGCCCGAAGTGTATTACGAATCCATCGATGCTTACGAACGAGCGCTTGCAGTGACAAAGGTTAAGCATGAGGCAGAGGCACGAGGCCGCATATTGTCGGACTACGCCAATACGATGAGCCGACTTCGCTCTGTCAGCGATGAAGATCACGACAAGAAGATCATGGCTACGTACCAGGAAGCTCTTACGACCTTCGAGATGGAAAAGAGCGTTATCGGCAGAACTCTCGCACTGAATTCCTTCGCGATCTATCTCAATGAGCGACTGCACGGAGAGCGATCGGCCAATCAAGAACGGGCGTTGTCTTTTGTTCAACAAGCGATTGATCTGCTTGAGAACGACGAGCGTGCAGATCGCGAGAATGATCTAGTTGGGCGAACACTTGCGAGTGCCTACTTGGCGAAAAGCAATATTCTGCGCCACAGAAGGATCGGAGATGAGGTAGAGACCCTTAAGACAGCGATTGATTCGCTGCATACGGCTCAGGATCGACTCAGCAAGAACACCGCAGACAATCAACTGCGAGGCATCATCAGCATCAATCTCGGGCAACTCAATATTGAAATTCACGAGATAACAGGGGACGCCACGAACGCTCGCAACGCGATGTACGCCTACCAAGAGGCCGAGGCACTTCTCGAATACTATCCGAGCGAATACAGTCAAGCTTTGCTTGGCATTGCAATGCTTGCCTCCGAGATTGATGAGGAGCAGACAGCCGAGGCCGTCGAAGAGAGCATCGCGAAGGCAACCCAGGCTCTTAGCCTGCTGCAAGATAGCGAAGACCTGCAAGCTCGGGCACGCGCATATCTATGCGTTGGAGAGCTTTATTCTCTTCGCGCTCTTGCCGGCGACTTTCAGACGGCATTCGATTCGTATAGAGCCGCCTTGGCATATTTTCTTGAAGCCAAGCGTTACGACAATGCGATCTCCATGTCTCAACGGCTAGCTGGTCTCTGGATTCAAAGATTTATGAATGACGGTGACCCGTCGAACGTCGTTGAGGCGGAGCAAATCCTTCAGCAAGCGACCGGATGGATCGAGATCGTTTGGGCACAGGTGGACTCGGTCCAGTGGCGTTTCGAGGTTTCGGACCGCTATTCGAATGTATACGCCGAAATCGCCTGGTGTCAGGCGACACTCGGGAAAGCTCCTGATGTGATCGCCTTCGCATTGGCACGGTCAAAAGGTCGAGAATTCATGAGCCATTCCACCGAGTCGCGTCGCAGTCTGCAAATTGAGGGTGGACTGGGCGAGTTTATGGATCAACTGCGGGTGGAGTCTCGCGAAGCGGAGCGATCACGTTGGGAGGCTGCGAGGAGGTCGCAGTTGGATGTCGATGTCAACGAGGCTGTACAAACCTCCCGACAACAACTGCGGGACATCGAGTTAAGACGCCGATTACTTTTTCCTCCACCGTCGAACGAAGTCGATCAGCCTCCATTTGGCTCTGTTGAAGCATTCCTCGAAACTCACCCCAATTCACTGATCTTTGATCTCACCATTAGCCGTTGGGGAACAGTCATCCTTCTTGCCGGTGGAAGAGAGGCAGGCCCGTTTGCAGGCTATTCAATTCAAGTGCTTCCCGTTCCTTCAGCAGCAGCGAGCGTCTGGGTTGATCAATGGTCTTCGGCTTATTTCGAATATCTGCAAGCGCCAGTGCTGGAAAAAGACGAAGCTCGCGCTCGATGGGCAAAACAAACCGACGAGCTGCTTACCGAGTTGAGCCAGAATCTGATACAACCTTGTCTTTCAGCGGAAGTCGCTCCGGGCACAGAGCTCATCATCGTTGCGGGACGTTTGGCAGGTCTTCCGTTCCACGCAACTACGCTCACAGACGGAAGGTGCGCTGCGGAGGCTTTCGACTCAGTTACTTTTTGCCCCAACATCTCAGTTCTGTCCCCAGACACTCTCTCTTGGCAGAAACCTTCCTCTCCAATGTTCGTCGTGTCCGATCGTGAAGGAGACCTCATATCGGCAGCGAGAGAGTGTCAACTTGCGATAGAGAACATCGGATGCAACGGCGCAGGAACCAAGGTATTTGCGCAGGTTGGCCCAAGTGTGGGACGTGCAGCTTTCTCCGCGCGCGGGATCACGCTCGCTGCCGATGTAGATGTCATTGAGAGTGCACCGACACCTGAACGTCTTGCCGAGTTTATTCCCGGTGCTGATCACTTTTTCTATTCTGGTCATGGAGCGCGGCGCGCCGATCAGTCGGGATTGGTCGTTGTAGGAAGCAGCGGTGAATCTACGATGTTTTCAGAGAACGACATCCTTTCGATGCACGTCCTCCGCGGTCGCCCCATCGTTGTGCTGAGTGCGTGCGAAACAGCTATGGGAGGACACGGTTCCTCGGAGCTATTCGACACGGCATCAAGTTTTCTTAGGATAGGTGCTCGCTTCGTGGTCGGCAGCCTCTGGCTGGTTGTCGAAGACTGTGCGACAAAGTTCACTGCGGAATTCTACGGAGCGTTAGCGTCCGGCGAGAATCCCAGTAAAGCGCTCGGCAGCGCAATACGCGCAATACGACAACATCGCTCGACTATCGCTTCGAGCCGAGCTATACCAGCAGATCACCCGATCTACTGGGCTCCCTTCATGGCAATTCGCGGTAGTTAGACCTACTCACTCAGGAGAGGCATATCTTCCGCCACGAATGCTATGAGAGAACGCCATTGTATTCATCGATGCCTGTGCGGCGGATCCACTCACCGAGGACGAATAACCGAGAAAATAGTGCCCGCGCCGGTCGTTGCCAGCGCGGGCAGCCCAGCTAATATTCGCTGGGCAGGTGGATGACGTTGTTGGCGAAGTAGAGCTTCACTTCGTCCAGCGGGAAATCGGTGGACGGAATCTCCTGCGTGTAAACGACGTTGCCGTTGCCATCGTCGCAGAGGACGGTTGCACTGCGGTCGGCGCGAACCTGCAATTTCCAGACCTGAAATTCTTTCTGGGCAACGCGCGATACATGCTGCTGGGCGATTGCGATGATGTCGAGCAACCAGTAGGCACCGCCCTGTTCGGCAAGGAACTGAGCGCCGTCGGTGTAGAGCACCGAGCGATTGATGCCGTGGCGATACCAGTTTTCAGAGCCGGTGAACTGCCGGAGTTGCGATTCGGTGAGTGTAGCTGCGTTCGTCATGTTGTGCCTCTTTCGTTGAAGTGTCCCCCGCGGCGGGGGCGAGAGCAGGCACAATGCAGCCGTGACAAGCGCGGCAGTCATAGCTTTTTGGGGGTACCGCGACAACGGAGTGGGGGAGCCAAAACAGCGTCATTGACGGCAAGCGGCGGCAGCTAAAGTGACGGCTCCCCGCCAGCGAAATGGGACACACGAAAGAGGCAATCGAGAAAAGGCGCACACGAATCGAAGGCAGGCTCCTAGTAACCACTCAGCAACGAACTGGATCGCGCTCAGTCCACTTCTGGCCAGGAGCTATTGAGCCCAAGTCGCGGCGTGGCTGGCGCTCTTCTGCCATACGAAGTTATAGATTTCACTCGACGCTTCTTCAATCTCTTCATCGGTGTAGGGAGGACGCGGCAATGAACGGTAGAGATTATTGAGAATCAGAACCTTCACTTCTGCTTGAGTTGCTGCCTTCTGCGTCCAATCCTCTATCGGTCTGAGAAGCTCTTCCAAGGATGATAGGAGCCCTTTACTCGCTTGCTTCAGGCGTTCACGGTCAGTGCTTGCAATCTTGTCTTTGAACAGAAGATCGAAGAGTGCCAACTCATCATCGCTGAGCCCTTCCTGGGCAGCACGTCTTTGCTCGGCGTCGAGGCTCGCGGCCAACGCCACCAATTCGGCAAACGTGGCCTCCACCGTCACACGATCTTTTTCACGGTTATAGTCAGCGATGATCTCCTGATATTTCCGGTAGTAGTCCATCCGCAGTGGGTTTCTCCGCAACATCTCGGCCAGCTTCGCTTCGACGATCTCGCGAACATCCTGCACAACGGCGTTCTTCCTGGTAACTTTTGTTGCGAATTCGTCGCGAAGCTTCTCAAAATCGATTTGGCTCAAATCGATGGTCAAGCCATCGGCGTGATCGTCACCTTGTCCTGCGGCCCTGATGGCTTCATTGACGATGCGGTGCAACTCCTTGAGCAGTTCGGTCACGTCAGCGGTGTCGCGCTTGTCCTGCAACTTCTTGTAGATGGTCTCGATGTTGTCATGCCTCTCGGCAAACCTAAGTACGCTTGGTTCCATCAGAAGCGCCTTGAAGCGCGAGAACACTTCACGGGCCATGATCTCGTACCGGCGCTTGGCCTCGTCGGATGTGTAAACAGCATCAACGGCGTCGCGAAGTCCCTGGATTCGAGTAAAGCCTGATGCACCAATCAGTCGATTGGTGTCAAAGCCAAGTGTGAGCAGATGCTTCTCTGTGGCTTCGATCGCCTCTATCAAGGCTGCCACCAACTCTTCGATCGGCGCGACTATCCCGCCATCGGGTCCATTTTCTTCCCCGTCACCAACTGCGTATTGAGAGAGCGCCTTTCGCAGGCTCTTCAACATTCCGTTGTAATCGACAATTACGCCGCAATCCTTGCCAGGGTACACACGGTTCGCGCGGGCAATAGCCTGCATCAGGTTGTGGGCCTTCATAGGTTTATCGATGTAGAGCGTTGCAAGACATTCCACGTCGAATCCTGTCAACCACATTGCACATACGATTGCTATGCGGAACGGATGGGCAGGATTCTTGAATGCTTCCTCGACGGAGACGCGCTTACCATCAGGGGTTTGGAAGCCGGTCTTCATCGTCACGCGATGGGGTATGATGTCAAAGCCCCACTTCTGGAAATCCCTGACCTCATTCTGAGCTTCACTGATCACAATCTCGATCAGCGTACTGCTCATCCATGCGGCCTGGCCGCGAAGTGACTCCAACTCTTTCAGGAGCTTCTCTCGCACATCCGCGTCATTTGAACAAGATAGTGCTGCGTCGTTGGCTGCAATCTGTGATTGAATCGCAACGATCTTAGCTTTCCAGAGTGGTTCGATGCGCTGAAACATTCGGGCGCAGGTGATCTTATCAATGCAGACGAGCATCGACTTGCCGGTCTGCCAGCGAGTCGAGCAGTGTTCAACGAAATCGGCGGCCAGCTTGTCCAGGCGGTCGTCGGCAGTAATGACTTCGTAGTCCTTGCCAAGCAGCTTTTCCAAAAGCGCATTCTGATCAGGGTCAAGGTCGGCCTTTTCCACGGCATCTGCGATCCGGTCATTCAAGTCAAGGCGGGCGATGCCCAGCTTTTCACCGCGATTCTCGTAGATCAATTTCACGGTAGACCGGTCTTCCTCGGAACGCTTGAAGTCATAGCGGGAGACGTAGCCGCCGAAGATGCGCCGTGTCAGATGGTCATGCTTGAACAGTGGAGTGCCGGTGAATCCAATAAAAGATGCATTAGGCAGTGCGGCGCGCATGTTGCGGGCGAATTTTCCGGCTTGCGTGCGGTGGGCCTCGTCGGAAACGACGATGATGTCATCCCGTTCACTGTATGGCTCTTTTACCGGCTGATTAAACTTGTGAATCAGGCTGAAGACGAAGCGATGATTGCCCGTCAAGGTATCCTTCAACGCTTTCCCTGATGCAACGCGCGGTGTCTTGTCATCGGTTATGCCGCAGCCGATAAACGTCCGCCAGATCTGGTCATCGAGGTCTTCGCGGTCGGTCATTACCAGGAAGGTGAAGTTGCCGGGAACAACACGGCGAACTTTCTCCATGAAGAACGCCATGGAATAGGACTTCCCGCTTCCTTGGGTGTGCCAGAAGACACCCAGCCTGCCCAGGTCGTCATGAGCGCGCTTGACCAGCGGCAACATCTCTTTTGGAGTGCGCTTTGCGATTGAAATCTCAGGCCGGTCCCCCTCTTGCCCCTTGGATTCCTGCTCAAGCAGGCGCTCCGGCATCGGCGCAAGATATTCGATGATCCTCTCGCCGGCCGGGAACTCCCGCTTCAGCCTTTCCTGATACACAACAGAGTCCACCGCATTGTTGACGCCGAGAAACTGATGGTTGCGCGCGACGATTTTGCGGGTGCCACCTGCCCGGCTGTCATCAAACAAGATGAAGTTCTCAACCAGATCGAGCAGCTTGTCTTTGGCAAGCATTCCGTCAAGAAGCGCCTCCGCGTCCAGTCGCGCCTTGTCTTTCTCGTCATTCCGCTTCCACTCCGCGAAGTGGTCCCATTTACTTGTGATTGAGCCGTAGCGAGCCTGATCTCCATTGCTGACAACGAGAAAAACATTGTGGTGGAAGGCGTGTGCAATGCTGTGCTCGCTCAGGTAGTCGGTGAGGTTATCGTCGAAGCCTGCTCGGATATTGCGGTATACGGCTTTTAGCTCGAGAAAGACAAGAGGCAGGCCATTGATGAAGCAAACCAGATCGGCGCGTCGGTTGTAATTGGGAACCCGCGCTCCCTGAATCTTCAATTCGCGAACGGCCAGAAAGCGATTGTTCGCTGCCTTACGGAAGTCGATGACTTGGACACGGGCATAGCGAATGGTTCCTGACGGCTCACGCCAGTCAACCGGTACTCCGTCCCGAATGAAGCCGTAAAACTCGCGATTATGCTGAACAAGCGAGCGGGTGAAATCCAGGTGGGTGAGCTTCTCGACGGCCTGCTCTTGGGCCGATGCGGGGACACTCGGATTGAGCAGAGCGACGGCGGCGCGGAGATCGCGCACCAGTACAACCTCCCGTTCCGAAGAGCGACCGAGCAAGCTGTGCGGACCGAAGGTCTCGTCGTTGTAAGCGTAGACGCTCTCCCATCCGAGCACATTCTCAAGGTGCTCGGCAAAGGTCCGCTGAACGAGCCGGTCCTCACTGTTGATCCCCGTAATCATGGTGCGATCCCTTTCATCACACAGCGATTTCTCCACTCATCAGCCGCGGAAGGAGCAGGTCGCGAGCTGAGGAGAGTTTCTGGTTCATTGTGTCTAAAACATAAATCTGCTGGTAGGTCGATTGAGCAAATTCGGCAAATTGGTCGATCAATCGCTTTGTTGGGGCAAGAATCGGAATGCGGTGCAGCACGTTTCGATTGACGCCTGGGACGGCGGCTTTATCGCTTTGGGTTCCCGCAAGGACATGCTTCAGCAAGTGGGCGACGTAAGCAGGCGGGTTTCCCTTGAAATCGCAGACGTAAAGAGCGGTATTCAATGGCCAGTAGTCTTGCTGAACATAATAGACCTCTCCAATCGTTCCATATCGTCCAGTCACGACTCCCGGAGCGGTCGCCTTCTTCTCATTGTGAAAGCCGGTTATTCCAGAGGAGGAGACGATTGGAATCTCTCCATCAACTCGTTCAGCCGATGGCAGGTCATGACCTCTCTTCAGGGTCAGCATCTGACCGAGTTGGGTTTGACGCCATCCATCAGGAACACCGTTGGTTGTCGCGGTATGCTCGTAGCCGGGAAAAAGGAGATAAACGAACCATTCGCGGTAAAGATGCTTCGCAGCATCTTCAAGTAGGGCAATCCGGCGGTGATTGTTTTCGATTAGGTCATCGTATGCGGCCAGAAAACTGGCAATGGCTTTCTGTTCTCGCAACGGAGGGACTAATAGCTGTACTTCCTCGAATTTCGATTTGCTGACAATTGGCGTGGCAGCTCCGCCGCCGAGGGCCTTGACTATATCCACACTATGACAGAGAAGATAGTAGAGGAATGTCGAATCGGTCTCGTCGTTTGCAATAACAGAATTTATTTGTTGATTCGTCAGACATTCATCAACTGCAATTCCGCATTTTCCAATCGTTGCGCCAATGCAGGTGAACATGACGGAAGATGCAGGGATGAACTGGTTCGGTAGCTCGGACTTTGCCTCATCAGTCACTGTCCGCTCAGTTTGTTGGCAGCGATAGTGTTTGAAGTTTAGATCGCTTGGCGTTACGAACATGTAGTCGCCACCAAAATTGTGCTCTTGGTGAGTCGGGGGAGTCTTTCCGGTAACGATTCGCCCCAAATCTGCAATACGTTTGGGCTGGAGTTTCATACCGCCAGCTCCTCAAGATTAACTTGAATCTTTGCTGCCAACTCAACGGCTTCTTTGTTCAGGTCGGCAAGTTCCGTGTGAATATCCCGCATCGTTTGCTCGAAATCGAAATCATTGTCCACCTCTGCAGGAGCCGCACCAACATAGCTGCTTGGAGCTAGACTCCAAGCAGCCGCCTCGATCTCCTTCCTGTCAACCAGCTTGACCAGACCAGGCACAGCCGCGAGTTCAGCATTCGGGAAGCGATCCTGCAGCCATGCAACCTGGCGTTGGAAGTAAACGGCCTGCTTTAGCTGTTCGACCGCAGCTTTCCGCTCTTCCTCAAGTTGCTTCACTAGCCTACCGGTGGCGCGGCGGTCGTGGATCTCCGCGATTTTCTCTTCGGAGGCAACTGCGGCGCCCAACCCGGCAACCCGCGCCGCCAGCTTATAAAGCAGGTCGATCTGCTTTACGAGCCCGCGCATGGCTTCGACATTCGGTTCGAAGGCCTTCCGTGCTGAGTGCTGTTCGTCATTCCTGGCAGGAACGGCATCACTGTACTTGCGCACGAACTTCTCCAGGCTTCCGGTCAACTTCTTTCTGTCGCCGTGGTACAGTCCGGTTGCTTCGTTCAATTCGGTGACGGCGTCAGCGAAGCTCTGTTTCTGCTGGTCCTCGATCTCCGCACATTTGGAAACTGCGGAAGCGAGCGTGTGGAACCGGCTCTGAATATCCGCAAAGGTCGTCTCAAACTGGGCGAGTTCCGCTTCGACGGCAGAACTCTCCTCGACCACTCGCGCAAGGTATTGCTTCACCAATGCGAGGAAGCGCTTTTGCTGCCCGCGATAGAGCCACACGATGGCGGAGAGATTCTGCATCTGCTCAGGCGAGAAGTCGTTGATCTTACGAGTGACCTTGCGGTAGACGTTCCGCGCGTCGATCATCAGCACCTTGTCTTTACGCGCGGCAGGCTTGGCGCGGTCAAAGTGCCACAGCTCGCAGGGGACGGTGCGGGTATAGAAAAAGTTCTGGCGGATGGAGATCATCACATCCACATCACCCGTCTCGACAATCAGCCTACGTACATCCTTTTCGCTATGACCGGCACTCGACGATTGCGAGGACATGACGAAGCCTGCACGGCCCTTTTCGCTCAGGTAGCTCCAGAAGTAAGAGATCCAGAGGTAGTTGCCGTTGCTGACTTTATTTGCTTTGTTCACCCCCGGCAGACCAAAGGGCAAGCGAGGGTCGCCTTCGATCCTCTTGGCATCAACCAGATCGACGTTGAACGGCGGATTGGCCATCACGAAGTCGCATTTCCCATACAGCGTGTGCTCATCCTGGTAATACGTGATGGCGTCAGCGATTTTGCCTTCGAGGCCGTGAACTGCCAGATTCATCTTGGCGATGCGAATGGTATCGGGGTTTTTCTCCTGTCCGTAGAACACGACCTTCTGTGCCGTATCGCCGCCCTCATGCTCAATGAAGTGACTGGATTGCACAAACATTCCGCCTGAACCGCAGGCGGGGTCGAAGACTGTTCCATGGTCGGGTTCGATCACATTGACAATGGTCTGCACAATCGATGACGGAGTGAAGAACTCGCCGTTGTCATGGGCCTTCTGGATGGAGAACTTGGCCAGGAAGTACTCGTAGATGCGGCCGAAAACATCGCCGCTTGCCTGCTTGATGCGCTCGCTATTGAACAGGCGCATGAGGTCTTCGAGCACCTTGGGCTCAAAGATGCCGTAATCCTTCGGCAGAACACCAAGGAGAGGTTCAAAATCGGTTTCTATGGCGGTCATTGCGTCGGTGACGAGCGTCGAAAGACTGACACCGCCAACGGAAGCTTGGTCCATGATCCAATCGAACTGAGCGTTCTGTGGCAGGAAGAGGGACCGCCGAGAAATATAGTCGGCGGGGAGTACCTTCCGCCGGGGCATCTTGCCGCTTGCCTGGTCGGCTTCGATCTGCCGGTGTGCAGCTTCAAACCGATTGGCTGCGTGCCGGAGAAAGATCACACCGAGAACTGGCATGAAGTAGTCGCTGGAGGTGAGCTTCGAATTGGCGCGGAGATTGTCCGCTGCTTCCCAGAGATCTTTTTCGAGTTTTTCAATGTCCTTGAATGCATCCGTCGGTTTTGCCGTCGTCGCACCTTGCTTACCGTTTCCCATCAGTGCTCCATCTCGCTTGTGACCGTTCTAGCTTTTGTGCGGGTCCAAAAATCTTTTCGTCGTACTGGCGTGCATCTTCTCTTTGTCTCAGCGTAAAGGTTCAGTCCCCTCATTGAGGATGTCCAAGTATCGGCGATAGACGAAGAGGCGGTGGCGCTCGCGACCGGTGGTCTCTTCGAGGATACCGAGTTGGATCATGTGGCCTAACGATTTCGCGACGGTTGGGGCTGAGATGCCAATCTTCTTTGCTGCCGAAGGAATCGCGATGATGGGGTTGCGTTGCATGTGCTGGAACACTCTGAGAACCGAAGCTGCCGGTCTTCCGAGGGTCTCGATCTTCCTTTGGTCCTGGCTGAAGTGTTCCAGAATCTCTCGTGCCGCGCTGGCTGCTTGTTCGGCGGTGTCGCGCACGCCGATGAGAAAGAAGTCGAGCCATGCTTCCCAGTCGCCCTTGGTGCGCACGCGCTCAAGCAATTCGTAGTAGGCTGCACGATTCGTCTTAAAGTAAAGGCTGAGGTAAAGAATAGGCTCCCTCAGCGCACCCTGAGCACAGAGCAGGAACGTAATGAGCAGCCGTCCAAGTCTGCCGTTGCCATCTAGAAATGGATGGATGGTCTCAAACTGCACATGCACAAGGCCGGCGCGGATGAGCAACGGTAACCCCGTCTGCTCGTCGTGCAAGAAAAGCTCAAGCTGATTCAGACACTCATCCAGCAGCTCTGGCGGCGGAGGGACGAAGACAGCATTGCCGGGGCGGCTGCCGCCAATCCAGTTCTGGCTGCGGCGGAACTCGCCGGGCTGCTTGCCACTGCCGCGTCCCTTGGATAGCAAGATCTCGTGGATCTCCCGAATCAGACGCAGGCTCAGCGGAAAACCTGAGCGCATTCGCTCCAGGCCGTGGTTCATTGCCGCGACATAATTCGAGACCTCCTGCACATCCTCGATGGGCGCGCCCGGCGCCTCATCGTTCTCGTACAGCAAGAGATCAGAGAGCGACGACTGCGTGCCCTCGATCTGGGAAGAGAGCACAGCTTCTTTGCGAACGTAGGTATAGAGGAGCAACGAAAGATCTGGCAGCAGCGAAGCCAGCCCGTCGAGCCTGCCAATGGCCTGGTTAGCCTGTTCCAGTAGAATTTGGAAACGCGCTAGATCGACTGGAGGATCGGGCGGCAATGGCGGTGGCACGAAGGCGCGGACAGTTTCGCCGTGAAACTGCTTCAGGACGTAACGTCCTTGTCGGGCGTTGTGATCGGTGCCTGGCACAGTATCCTTTCGCTGATTTTTTTGTAACGAAAGGATAGTCTATTATCGTTTCGCTGAAAATCCTATTGAAAAAATTGATGGGTATAGATTATGGTATAGATTCGAATCCAGATTTTAGCATTATGTTCATTCTGTGGAGTTTAGCTATATATTCGAATCCCCCTCTCCCGCCAGACATATATCTATCTTTTTGATTCCCTTGGTAAACAGAAGTAAATTTGATTCGACGACTTCAGTGCCGCAAAAGTCGGCCGGCGTCCGGGATTCCAACTGCCCTCGCCTGTATCTGATTTCCGGCCGGATCGGCGATCCCGTTACTCATTCGGCCAGAGTTCCTTCTGTAGCCGCGACCTGGGCTGGAAGAGTGGGATGGCAGTTGGCATCCATCGTGGGCGCATCCCAACATTCCCTTCCTTTCCGGCGATGCGGCGAATGGTTGAGACCCGCCAATCTGCATGGAGTGAGAAGAGCGCGGGGCAGGTTACCGCTGGGTAAACGGTTTGCCGCGCACCATGGTGTATACGGCATCGAAAACTGTCAGGCTCTTGATGGCAGGGACGCCGCCAGCGGCGATTGGATCGCCGAGATACTGGACGTCGCTCGCTGCATTCGTGAATGCAGGCCACGGGGGCAGGCCCGGTCCGTTTGGATCGCCCGACCTGGCAAAGTTGACCCAATAGCTGGACATTTCGCCAGCCAATCTGCGATCTGCCGGGGTCCATTTCCAGGGCCACTGGTCCAGGTGGTCAAAGACATACCAGAGCTCGGCGAAGTGACTCGCGCCCCAGCCTGCATACACTGAGCCGGCAGGAAACGGTGGCTGCTGCTGGAACGAATAGTAGTAGACGGGATGCTGTCCTGTTGCAGCCTGCAACCTCGCCCAGGCCCACATGTCCCAGCCGAAGCGAAGGTCGCGCTCCAGACCTAGCCGCGCCTGGCGCGCTTCTTCGTCGGTAGCGTGTGGATAGGCTGCGAGCAGCGGAGGGGGCAGAGCGCCGAAGCTTTGCGCAATGTCGCTGTCGAAAGTGGCAGCCGTCTGGTGGGTGACATCGACCATCGCGCGCGCTTCCTCGGCGTTGGAGCCGATCAGGAGAGCGACATCGTTTTGCTGCCCCGCGTTGAAAGCATCATAGGGCGTGAGTGGCAGCACGTAAGGCTCGATCACCGCGTGAACCAATCCGCCAGCGTCGCCGGTAAGCTTGCTGGCGGGCAATCGGCGCAATTCCTTGAGCGTGGGGGCGCCCAGCGAAGCCGCGTACTTCTCCCCGTCGAGTTCCGCATTGGCCAGCAGAAACTTGGGGCCGAGCTGAAGCGGCTCGAACAGGCCGCCGCTCTCTCCAATGGCGCGATGAAACAAGCCCTTTGCAAGAGGCGAGGCCATGAGGATGCTCACTGATATGGAACCGGAGGACTGACCGGCGATGGTGACACAATGCGGGTCGCCGCCAAAGGCAGCAATGTTTTTTTGCACCCATTCGAGTGCCGCGATCTGGTCCATAAGGCCGTAGTTCCCGGAGGAGTGATGGGCAGACTCGCGCGTCAGTTCAGGCAGCGCCAAAAAGCCCAGCGGGCCAAGGCGATAGGCGATGGTAACGACGATGACGCCTTTTTTGGCCAGTTGGTCGCCCCAGTACAAGGGCATGGAAGCCGACCCATTGATGAGGCCTCCGCCATAGATCCAGACGATCACGGGAAGGCGTTTCTGCAGGCTCTTTGCCGGCGTCCAGATGTTGAGATAGAGGCAGTCCTCACTGACTGCCGGAGGTGTCTCCCCGGGCATGGACACACCCGTCTGCATGCACGCAGGAGCAAAAGCCTCGACCTTGTGCGTACCCGTCCAAGGTACGGCAGCAACCGGGGGGCGCCAGCGCAACTCTCCCACGGGCGGAGCGGCGAACGGGACTCCTCTGTAGATATTCAGCCCACTTTCGCGAACCCCGGATATCGCGCCAGAGTCTATTCGAATCATCGGACTTTGTGCCAGCGAGAAGCAGGACGCCGCTAGAAGCGCGATAACAAGAAGGGGTCTGATGGAATTCTTGGAAGGAACCATCCGCATTTGGGGCTCCAGGCTGGCAGATTGATAGCGAAAATATCTGCAGGGGGCTTCTTCTCCGATAGGTCAGGGAGCGAAGAAGGCGAGGGGAGTGCCGTGAATCGAGGGAAGACGATTCGAGGTTTCGTTCCGATTGCTGCTGAGAGATACGGCTTGCAGTATGGATTTGTTCCTTCAACTGAGAAGCGCCCAAGGGGGTCGATTCATTGCGAGCAGGACGTCCCATAGACGATCAACGCCGCCGCCTTACCCGATCAAGCTTCGTAATCACGCACGCCTCCAGTGCAGGACAACCGCATTGAGGCTCAACTCGATCCTGTCTCCGCCTTCAAGACAAGGCGGATATTGCGTAAATCGAGAGACACCAAAGCTACATCGGCGTATCCCAGGACCTATTCCGAGATGGCTTCCGTGTCGCGGTCGAGGCAGGAGTGCAAAGGAGGGCCGCAACAGCGCTTTTGCCATGGGCAGATTAGTATCGAAAGCAACCCACGATGTCAGCTCCGGCCGAAGCACGGTTCTTTTCAAGGCGATGGCTGGTCGCCATTGCCGTTATGTCCAGCGCGATCATGGAGGTGTTGGACACCTCGGTGGTCAATGTCAGCCTGCCCCATATCGCAGGGAGTCTCTCCTCTACGACCGACGAAGCCACCTGGGTCCTCACATCCTACATTGTTGCCAACGCAATCATCTGCCAATCACCGGCTGGCTATCGAACTATTTTGGACGCAAACGATTGTTGTTCACGGTCGTGACCGGGTTTACGCTGTCCAGCGTTCTCTGTGGACTGGCGCCCAGCCTGCCCTTCCTGATTTTCTTCCGGGTGGTTCAAGGCATCACCGGCGGAGGATTGCAGCCTCTTTCCCAATCCGTGATGCTCGAAGAATTTCCTGGAAGGGAACGCGGTAAAGGGATGGCATTTTGGAGCCTGGGCATTATCGCGGCCCCGGTCCTGGGGCCCACGTTGGGCGGCTGGATCACAGATAACTACTCGTGGCGCTGGGTCTTCTATATTAACCTGCCCATCGGAATCATCAGCCTGATCCTGATCTCTCTCTTTATTTATGACCCTGCGTATATCAAGCGCGGAACCATGCGGTTCGATGCGTGGGGCATGGGAATGCTGGCATCGGGATGGGAACCCTGCAGATCATGTTGGATAAAGGGCAGGAAGACGACTGGCTCAGCTCTCGCTTTATCAGAACGCTTGCCATCACGGCGGCCGTCATGCTGACGGCGTTCGTGATTCGGGAGCTGAATACAGCGCAGCCCCTCGTCAAGCTATCGCTTTTCCGGCACCGATCCTTTGCCGTCGGTATCCTGATCACAACGGTGCTGGGGTTTGTGCTTTATGGCAGCCTCGTGTCTCTGCCCCTGTTCATGCAGGAGTTGCTTGGCTGGACTGCCGAAACTGCCGGCTTTTGGACGAGCCAGCGGGGGATTGCCACGGCAGTTTGCATGCCGGTAGTCGGCTACCTGCTGGGTAAGCGTTGGAACTACCGATGGCTGGTGGTTCTCGGGTGCCTCACCGGAAGCATGGCGTTCTTCGGCTATTCGAGAATGGACCTGAACTCCGGAACATGGGATATTTTGATTCATCAGATCAATCAGGGGATAGGTCAAACGTTTATATTCCTGCCATTGACCCTACTTATCATGGGCCCTATTCCGAAGGAAGATACGCCCTACGCCACCAGCCTCTACAGCGTGATGCGCAATATTGGGGCCAGCATGGGAATTTCCTTCGTGACCACCTTGCTGGCTCGACGGTCTCAGTTCCATCAGGGCCGTCTTGCCGACAACATTGCGCTCTCCAATCTGCAGTTGCTGCAAGCGCGGAACCAGGCCGGGGCGATGTTCGCTCAGCACGGCTCCAGCGCGGTGACCTCCACGCACCAGGCGCTTGGATTCCTGTATGTCTCGTTACAGCAGCAAGCCACATTGCTCAGCTACATCGACGTGTTTCGTGTGATGGCGTGGCTGTTCCTGCTGACCGCCCCTTTGGTGCTGCTGATGGGGAAGCCGAAGCGGGACCCCGCCCCTTCAAAGGCAGTCCATTAGAACCAGTGCGACCCCTGCCACGCTTCCACCGATTCAACGCACTTCGCCTCTGTTCAAAAAGGCGTTGAATCATTTTCTGGCAAATATACTCTTATGCAGAGGGAGCGCGGAACTCCACGGGTCGCCATGACCCGGACGATTCTCATCTCTCCCAGGAGTCGCAGTGGACTACATCAATCTTGGCAAAACCGGACTAAAAGTCTCTCGCATTTGTCTCGGCTGCATGACCTACGGAGAGCCTGCCACAGGCGAACTGAAACCAGGCAGACAGGCCTGGGCTCTGAACGAAGAACAGAGCCGGCCGTTTCTTCGCCAGGCGCTCGATCTCGGGATCAATTTCTTCGACACTGCCAATGTTTATTCCAGCGGAGCCAGCGAAGAGGTGCTGGGCCGGTTCTTGAAGGCGAATGTACGCCGTGAAGCCGTCGTTATCGCCACCAAGGTTCAGGGCCTCATGCGCGACGAACCCAACGGCCATGGCCTTTCGCGCAAGGCCATCTTATTCGAAATCGATCAGAGCCTCCTCCGCCTTCAGACCGACTATGTGGATCTCTACCAGATTCACCGCTGGGACTACGAAACGCCGATCGAGGAAACTCTGGAGGCGTTGCACGATGTGGTGAAGTCCGGCAAGACGCGCTATATCGGCGCCTCTTCCATGTATGCCTGGCAATTCGCCAAAGCGCTCTATCTCGCCGACCTTCATGGCTGGACCCGTTTCGTCACCATGCAGAATCATTTGAACCTGCTTTATCGGGAAGAGGAGCGCGAGATGATCGGCCTTTGCCAGTCCGAAGGCATCGGCATCATTCCCTGGAGCCCTCTGGCGCGTGGCCGGCTGGCGCGCCCCTGGCAGAGTGAAAGCACCAAACGCTACGAGACCGACCAGTTCGGGAACAAGATGTACTCGCAAACCGAAGATGTTGACAGCAAAGTTGTGGACCGCCTGGTGCAGATTGCTGGCAAGCGTGAGGTCCCGCTTGCGCAGGTTGCACTCGCCTGGTTGCTCGGAAAGACGGCTATCACCGCGCCTATTGTGGGCGCATCCAAGCCGCATCATCTTGAAGACGCCGTGGCGGCGCTCTCATTGCATTTGACGCATGAGGAGGTCGCTTCTCTTGAGGAGCCGTATGTGCCTCATCCAGTACTCGGCTTTAGTTAGCTCGAAGTATTTGCAGGCCGTGTCCAGGAGTCCAAACCTGATGAAGTATCTGCCTCTCTCGAAGGTCTACGAGTTGCTCGAACCGGCCCGGTGGTTCTGCTGGCGACCTCCCGCAAGGGCGCCCAGATTCTCACTCGGAGTCCTAAAATGAATCGCGGAGCCTACTGTTATGCCAACAATGAAAGCGATTCAAATCAGTGCGCCAGGGTCCGATTTCCAACTGGTAAACCGCGACATTCCCGAGCCCAACGCCGGAGAACTGCTAATCAAGGTGCAAGCGTGCGGCGTCTGTCATGGCGAAGCGATTCTGAAGGGCGGACACTTTCCCGGCCTCACGTATCCGAGAATTCCCGGACACGAAGTTATCGGAACCATCAGCAAATGCGGCTCGGACGTAAGCGGATGGCAGGCCGGGCAGAGAGTGGGCGTGGGCTGGCACGGCGGCCATTGTTTCCAGTGTCCCGCTTGCCGGCGCGGGGATTTTTTTGCCTGTAGCAGTAACTTGGTAACCGGTATCACCATCGATGGCGGATACGCCGAGTATATGGTGGCTCGCAGCGAAGCCGTCGTGGATATTCCCCAGGAGCTTGATGCTATCGAGGGCGCGCCCCTGCTTTGCGCCGGTCGCACTGTATTTGGCGCTCTCAAGTCGAGCGGCGCCCGCGGCGGCGAGTTGGTTGCCATTCACGGCATCGGCGGATTGGGGCACCTGGCCATACAGTATTCCCGCAATCTCGGCTTCAAAACCATCGCCATATCGCGCGGCACAGATAAAAAGGAGCTGTCACTGAAATTAGGTGCACACTCTTACCTCGACGCCAGCTCTGGCGGGGCGGTCGAGGAACTTCAAAAAATGGGCGGGGCGCGGGTCATCCTCTGCACGGCTCCGAATAGCCGGGCCATTGCGGAGCTCATCGACGGCCTGGGCAGGGATGGCAAGATCATTATTGTTTCAGCCCCGCAGGACATGATGCAGTTTCATCCGGGACTCCTGTTGAAAGGCAACCGCTCCATCGGCGGCTGGGTCAGCGGCAATATCGAAGAGGCCATCCATTTCAGTCTGCTATCGGGCGCCATGCCGATGGTCGAAACGTTTCCTCTCGAACAGGCAGGGATTGCCTTCGACAAAATGATGGCAGCTAAAGTACTCTTCAGAGCAGTCCTGAAAATCGCTTGAGGAAAAACTATGCAAGAGCTTATGCGACTCATTGAAAACAGGCAGTCGGCAAGAGGGCTTTTCGACCCGGAACAAGCGATTCCCGCCGAAGACATGGGAAGATTCTGGAAGCGGCGCGGTGGACGCCCACGGCGCACAATATGCAGAATTTTGAGATCGTGGTGGTGGACGACAAACAACTCCTCGCTGCGATCGGTGAGATAAAAATCCCTGTCGATCCGACCTTCATCAAAGAGAATTATCCCCAATTGTCTTTCACCGAAGACGAATTGCGCCGCAGAAAAACCGGGATCATGGGCACGATGTTCCCGAAGTCATGGCAAACACCCGATCCTGACCTGGAAGAGATAAAGAAGGAAGACAGGGCCGCGTATATGGCCACGCAGATCGTATCGAGCTCGGCCGTTCTTTTCGTACTCTACGATCCGAGCCGACGGGCGCCGGCCTCGGAAGGCGATTTCCTGGGCATTATCAGTCTTGGTTGCGCGATGGAGAATATGTGGTTGATGGCCAACTCGCTCAAGATCGGCGTCCATATCGTAAGCTCGTTGTCTGGAAAGAAAGTGGCAACCGAAATTGCGAAGCTGCTTGATCTCCCGGAAAAGTTTTCCATAGCGTTCAGTATGCGATTGGGTTATCCCGTTGCGCCTGTTCATTATTTGCTGGTACGTCGCGACAGAGATGATTTTGTGCATCGCAATGGATTCAAGGAATAGAGTTTCAGGTCGGCCTGTCGCTCGCCAGGATATCGATTGGCTGTTACCTGCGTTCAGTTGCGCTTGAAAGTTGAATTGAGAAGATCGGTTAGTTTTTTGTAGGCGCGTTCGGCTTGGGGCTCGTTGTATGCGGGATTGTCGGGAACAGTCCAACCGTGGTGCGCTTCGTAAACTTCGCTCTCGTAATTTCCGCCCCACGCCGCAAGGGCGCGATTGAGCTTCTCGATGGCTTCCTGCGGCATCGAGCGATCCTCGGTGCCGTGGCCGAAATAGAGATGCGCCTTGACGCGAGAAAGGAGCGTGTGCGGGCTGGTCAGCGCGTCGGTGCAAAGACCGCCGCCGTGAAATGAAGCAGCGGCGGCAATCTGGTCCGATCGCGTGGCAGCGGCCCGCAACACCATTTGCCCAGAGAAACAGAAGCCGACGGCGCCAAAGGCCTTTCCACTGACACTCGGCTGCTTTGCGAGAAAATCGACGTACGCGGAAAGATCGTCGTCCATCGCGTCGGGCGTTAGCAGACCGCGAATCTCGTTCATGCGTTTTACGAAGCGCTCGTCGCCTGGCTTGAAAGGAAAATTGAAGATGGGCGGTTTGCCATTGCGATAGAAGATGTTTGGGAGAAGCACCGTGTAGCCCTCGGAGGCTAGACGACTGGCCATACCCCAACTGGCATCGCGAATACCGAAGATGTCCGTCAGGTAGAGGATGCCCGGCCAGCGGCCTTCCTTTTCCGGCTGAATAAGGAAGGCGTCTGCAGCGCCGTCCTGAGTTCGAATCTCGAGTGGTTTTTCGATCATGCCAGTTCCTCGATGAAGAGTGCGAAGACCGCACTCGGATTTTGCCCGAATGCGCCAGCGATCCATACTTTGCCACTGCGCTTCCGGAAGTGTATGCAAGCGAATAAAACTTCGGCCTTGAACCAGTTTTCCGGCACCGATTTGAATTTTACTCTTCACAGGTTGTTCGGAAGTTACCACCTGTGAACTGGCCAACACGCCTCCGGCGGGTAGCCGTGTGTTGGTTCCGCAGGACAGTCTTGGTAGCGCCTATTCACCCTACTGGGTGGCAGAATTGATTACAGCCAGAATCGTCCAACCAATGCATGCAGTAGAACAAGAATCTGAATAACGGCTATCATTGTTTCAGCGCAAGACTGCATGCCATCCTCTAATAGGGAGTGGCTACACCGAAAAGACCTGCGAGTTGTGTCGGGGTATAGATTGTCGGAAGTTTCTTCTCGTAGCGCGGTTTGGGCGGAAAGATTTGTGGATCGACTCCGGACCATCGCAGCATGGACTGAAGCCGCTGCTGCTTGTTGGAAATCGTACGATCCAACTTTTTTGCGATTTCAAAGAAACTGGTCGAAATCAAGAATACGGTTGCGGTCGATCTCATCTGCGTAAACGACAGAGACTGCGCTGAGGAATTCTTTCTTGACCAGAATGGCTTGGTCGCGAGCCTCCATCGCTCCGTGCTTTTCGGCATCGTTGATGTAGTCGTCAAACGCGTCCGTGAGTCGGACACGTTTCTTCTGTTCCTTCTCTGGAACGATCACGACTAGGCCAACAGCTTCAGCGGTCTTCTTGGCATCGAGGCGTGCAGAGATGCGCATGAGCATGGAAGGGCATCGGCCCCGTTGCGGCCGGTTGTCCCGATCGAGGCAGGCTTGAGCTTCCAGGAGGTGTCCGCTGGGCGTTTGAAGCGGACCATCAGGGTGGCTTTGGGCATCGCGGGGACCTCTGGAGCCATTCTGCACCCGACAATGCCCCGACAACGTCATTAACGTTTTTATTATCAATCTATATTTGGGAATCCCTCTCTCTCCGCCATAAATCTTCCGAAAAGCTCCCAAGACAACCAAGAGAATCACTCAAGTCCATGAAAAATCGGGGGCTTTCGTGATTTTATGCCCCAAGCGGTACGAGGGAAGCCACACGTTGAGGGGTGCTTTGGGGCATTTTCAGGGGGTATTTCATGCCTCTGACCGATACGGAAGTTCGTCTGCGGCTAGGGTTGAAGGCGGCGGAAGGAAGTTGCGTTTCGAGCTTGAATTGCTGCATTTTGCTGTCTCCCCGGGGATTGCGGCCCCTCAAAATTTATACTTGTTTTGATATGCAAGAGTTCTTACCTGTAGACCAACAGCTTGACCTGCTCCAGAAGGGCGCGGCGGAGATTATCCGAGTCAGCGACCTGCGCGAGCGCCTCGAAGAGAGCCGCAAAACCGGACGCCCGCTGCGCATCAAGGCCGGCTTTGACCCCACTGCGCCCGACCTGCACCTGGGGCATACCGTGCTGATGCGCAAACTGCGCCATTTTCAGCAGCTTGGGCACACGGTCATCTTCCTGGTGGGCGACTTTACCTCACTGATCGGCGACCCCACCGGCCGCAACGTCACCCGCAAGCCTCTCACCCGCGAGCAGATCGATCACAACGCCGAGACCTACAAGCAGCAGGTCTTCAAGATTCTGGACGAGAGCGCGACCGAGGTCCGCTACAACAGCGAGTGGCTGGGCAAGCTGGGCTACGAGGAGACGATCCGTCTAACGGCGCACTTTACCGTCTCGCAGATGCTGGAGCGCGACGACTTCAACAAGCGCTATAACGCCGAGCAGCCCATCAGTCTGCACGAGTTTCTGTATCCGGTGATGCAGGGCTACGACTCGGTGTGCCTGGAGTGCGACGTCGAACTGGGCGGCACCGACCAGAAGTTCAACCTGCTGTGCGGCCGTGAGCTGCAGCGGGTCTATGGCAAGAAGCCGCAGATTGTGCTGATGACGCCGATTCTGGAGGGCCTGGACGGGGTCCAGAAGATGTCCAAGTCGCTGGGCAACGCCATCGGCATCAACGAGCCTCCCGCCGAAATGTACGGCAAGCTCATGTCGATCTCCGACGACCTGATGTGGAAGTATTTTTTCTTGTTGACTGATCTTCGCGGCTCGGAGGTCGAATCGCTCAAGGATGAAGTCGCTGCCGGAAAGCTGCATCCAATGGAAGCGAAGAAGCGGCTGGCGCGGACCATTACTGCGGACTTCCACGGCGAGGAAGCGGCAGCGAGCGCCGCCGAAAATTGGGCCAGGATGTTCCAGCAGAAAGAAACGGCCGAGGACCTGGAAGAGGTAGCTGTCGCTTTTGCCGACGTGGCCGGGCCCGACGGTTCGCAGCAACTTCGCCTGCCCAAGCTGCTGGTGCATTTGGGGCTGGCAGCCTCAGGCGCCGAAGCCAACCGCAAGATCGCCGAAAAGGCCGTCAAGCTGGACGGGGAAAGCGCAGTTGGCGCTCTTGTCCCTGTGGCAGATCTGCCCGCACGAATCGTTGTGCGCCTGGGCAAGCGCGCCAAGATTGCCGTGGTGGCTTAAACGTGAGGCGCCGGATCTACTGCGCCGACCCCGCCGCCATGACCTCGATGTAATCGAGCGCGGCGGGGTCGGCTTGGTCTGGCACGCCTTCCACCCGCAGCACGTCGCCGGGTTTGAGGTCGATTCCCTGCACGGTGTGCCGTGTGGAGTTGTCGCCGTTCGGCCGGCTGGACGGCAGCACTGCCTCCGCGGACCAGGTCGCTGCCGCTGTCCCATTGACCTTGAGCGCGAACCTCGCCGCGCCGGGTTGCAGATCGAAGTACTGTACGGCGATGTTGAAGCGCCCGGCCTGTCCGCTGTACGTCCATTCCGCCGCGCAACCGCGTTGGGCGGCGCTTTCTGAAGCCAGTGCGCACGAGACAGCTTTGCCACCTGACGCATCTTCCCATGGCGTGACCTCGACGATCTTGTAGCCGGTAAGGCGCGCGTCCTCAGCTTCCAGCCGTCCGGGATGATGGCCGGCGCGGCCCTGCTCATCGGGAATCCCGCTCAGCTTGAAAAAGTACTCGACAATGGCGTTGCGCCACACAATCGCGTGCCCTGCCTGATACTCCAGCCGTGCGCGCATCTGCTCGTAGAGCGGGGCATCGATGCGCCCTTTCAGTGAAGCCCATTCCTCCACAAGTTGCGCGGCCTGCTGCGCTCCCTGGTAGTGGCTGTCGTAGATGTGCTGGATCACGGTTTTCCCGGAGCGCAGGCGATACGCATACGGCACGTGGTGGAAGAAGAGCAGCAACTCGTCGGGAGTCGCCGCGGCGGTCTCGTACCCCTTCGCCACTTCCGGCGGATACTGGCCGGCGTAGCCTGTGCCGGTGGCGACGCTGCGGTCCATCCCTACGCCTTCGCGGTCGGCCCTGTGCCACTGCCCCCAGCCGTTGTTTTCGCTGGATTCGATGTTGGGGCCGTAGTGGCTCCCGGTAATGTCGGTGAGGGTCTGCATCCCCAGCGGGCCGGTGTAGTTTTCATACGCCGGCCAGGATTGCATCAGCATCTTCACGACGGTGCGGACCACTTCCGGGTCGGCGCCGATGGTTTGGCGCGTCCATTCGGCGGCGATTTCGGCGGGGTCTAGATTCGGATTCCAGGCCAAACGGCCGAAGGCGTACAGGTTGGCCATTGCCAGCGGCGAGCCCAGCCAGGCGTCTCGGCCTACGCCGGCCACGGCCACCATGCCGCCCAGAGGGCGGTGAAACTCCGTTCCGGCAAGAATCTCCTTGACGGGTGTGGATTTGCTGTCGGCTCTGAGGTCGAAGTCCAAAACCTGCTTCCACATGGGGGCCAGATAGACCAGGTGGCGCTGCTGGCCGGTGTACTCCTGCGTCACCTGAATCTCCATGGCCTGGCCAGTCTGCGCAAGGCCGCCGAAGAGCGGAGAAACCGGCTCACGCGCCTGGAAGTCAATGGGGCCCTCCTTGGTCTGGACGATGACGTTGGGGGCGAATTTGCCGTCGAGGGGATGGAAGATGTCGTAGGCGGCGCGGGCGCGGTCGGCCTTGGGGTCGCGCCAGTCCAGGTGGTGGTTGTAGACGAAGGCGCGGTAGAGGACTACGCCACCATACGGCTGGAGCGCGGCGGCCAGCAGGTTGGCGGCGTCTGCCGGGGTGCGTCCAAAGCTGGCCGGCCCAAGCTGGCCTTCGGAGTCGGCCTTTACGGTGAAGCCGGCGAAGTCGGGGATCAGCGCGTAGATCTCGTTTGCCTTGGCCGTCCACCAGGCTTTCACGGCCGGATCGAGCGGGTCGAAGGTCGTGAGGCCGCCGATCTTCTGCGGGCTTGCAATGTCCACGCTCAGAGCCAGCCGCACGCCCCACGGCCGCATCGCGCTGGCCACGCGGGCCAGGCCCCGCAGCATCGCCGGGGTCAGAAACGGCGCGGCGTTGTTCACGTTGTTCACGTTGCAACCGTTGATGCCTACGGAAGCCAGTAGCCGCGCGTACTCGGCCACGGGCCCCAAGTCTTCGCGCACCTTGCCGCCCTCGAAGAAGATCGACCGGCCGGCGTAGCCGCGCTCGATGGAGCCGTCCGCATTGTCCCATTCATCCACCCAGCGAATGGGCAGGGCAGGGTGACTACGAAGTGAGTTGGTATTGAGATTGTGGCGAGTGAAGTCCTCGCCAGTAGCGCTGAGGCGGAGAAGAGCAAAGGCCCCGTAGAGAATGCCGCGCTCATCCCCGCCGACAACCGCCGTGATCGCACGTCCATGCGACCTGGCCCATCCGAGCAAATAGGCATCTGTCTCCAAATCGTCGGGGATCGCGAGCGATGGGAAGGCCTTGAGCATTTCTTCCCGCGTACCGACAACAATGGGAGAAGGAGCGCCACCAAGACGAGCCATTCCCAGGCGAAGCTCCCTGGCTGCGGATTGCTCCAGCGCGCCATTCCCCAGCGCGCGAACCTGAAGCGGGAGCGCCGCCTTGCCATGGGGAGCGGAGGAACGCAGCCAGGCCTGATCGGCGGTCTGCGCGGCGACGGGTAGAGCGGACACGAATAGACCCATCATCAGGGCCACACCCGCCAAGCCATTGCGGAAGTCGATTTTCCTCTGCGCCATGCGCACGCTCCGGGCAACCGTTTCTGCTTCCACCGTTCTATCATCGCGCGGCGTCGCCGGCGTGGATGTGCCGCTGGGAAACCCGGCGAAGCCATCAAAGTCACTCTCAAAGCGGAGACTCGACCGCGACGAGGAATGGACTCATCCGACCCCGCACCGGAACGGCAAAACCTGTTCATTTTGGCCTCGATTTTGGGATTTTTGGGCCAATAATGGCTCAAAAACGGCTAAAAAAGGGCCAAAATCAAGGGGTTTCAGTTACTGATTGGTTAACCGTTATATTTTGTATAGTGTTCATTCTTTGATGCTTACGTTAGTTTTACCTTTGAAAAAGAGGTGAAAATATATAGGGGGGTGGGGTAAACGGCGATTTCGGCTGGTTTTTTGCTCAAAATCGACATCCAAAAAACCTTCTAAAGACATCATGCGCTTATAGAGCTTAATTCTCCGCAAATCGTCATCGACTTCCTTCCCATTGCGGAGCCAGGTCGGGTGAGATGCGCGCCCTGGGAAACAGTCAAGGGGCGAACTTTTGCCGCGTGGACCCTGGGTACAAGAATGATGGAATCGCTATAGGGAGGAAGCAGTGATCAGCCGCAACGATGTGTGAATGGAGCTGACGGGTTTGCCCGCGGAGTGATTTCCAGGGCAAAAACGAAGGACCTGCGGGGGGAACTCCGCAGGTCCTTTGACTTTTCAGCTTCCGGATCAGGCCCGGACGAAGTTGAAACTAGTGTTCCGTCCTCTTAGTTGACCGTCAGCGCGAGAGTGGAGGAGTGGGTGATGGCGGTGACTCCGTTGCTGGATTGCGCCGTGACGGTCACCGTGTAAGTGCCGGACGGGGTGGCTGGATTGGTGGGCGGGCCGTGGTGCTCATAGTTGTAACGCGGGTTGCAGGCGGTCGTGCCCAGCGCGGTCACCAGTCCTACCAGGGCCACCAGCGAAAGCCGGTTGAGCCAGCGGCGACGGCGGCTTCCCCAGGCCAGGCCGCCCAAGGCCAGCACTCCAGGAAAGAGGATTGCCCAGGCGACGGGGCTGGCGTTGCGGCGCGAAACCGGCGTGATCGATGCTGTCGAGGCCGCCTGAGTCCCAATCACCATGGAAGTGGTGGGCGGGCAGGAGGCGACCGGAGAACCGGCGGCACAGCTAACCGGAGTGGTGGCCAGAATCTCCACCGACTGCGGCGTAAAGGCGCAGGTGGCCTGATCGGGAAGGCCCGAGCAGGAGAGCGTGACGAACATCGGGGAGGTCAAGGCCGCGTTGTTCTCCGGGACGATGGTCACAATGGCTGAGCCGGCTTTGCCAGCGGTCAGTGAAAGGGCGGCCGGCGAGAGCACGGGCGGAGCAAAATCGGGCGTGGTGGTGGCGGCGCTCTGCGCCTGCACCGCGGCTGGCTGCGAAGCCGAAGCCAGGTGGGAAGCGTCGCCGATGTAGACCGCGCGCAAAAGATGATTGCCGGCAGGAAGCGCCAGCACCACCTTCGCCTGCCCTTGGGCGTTCAGGGCAGCGCCGGACAGTTGCTTGCCGTGATCCTCAAGGACGATGGCGCCGGCTGCGGGCAGCCCGTCTTCTCCAATGACGGCGACGGTGGCTGTGGCCTGCGTGCGTCCATTCTGATCGCGGGTTACCGCGGACAGCGTGGTCTGCGTTGTCTGGCCCTGCGAACTCTCCGCGGCCAACGCCAACGCGGGAATCGCCAGCGCGATACCCAGTCCTGCAACCAACTCAAGCCGCAGACCGCGGCAGATTTTGCCTCTCACGTGCACCTGCTCCAAATCTCAAGTTTGTTTCAATCCTCGCCCCTTACCTGGGAAACGAGGGATGCTCTGCGGGAACTCTGCATTCACCGGGAGCCTATGCCGCAGCGTAGAACCTAATTGTATCCGGCGCGGGCGCACGCGGGCCAACCGGCCTCTGCTAATGGTTGGACGCGAGCCGCGGGGAATGGGGAGGAAAGGGCTGAAGACTCGCCCTGCTGGCATGGAAAGGGCCTTAAAAGAGCGCGCCTTACAGGCTGCGGAAAAGCTCTCATGGCTGGCACATTGTGTCAGGGCACGACTTCAGTCGTGCCGTAAGTGGCTGAAAAATAACGGGGGCTTTACAGGCTGCGGAAAAACTCATTTCGGTGAAGGGTATGGGCTTCAGCCCGTACATAAACCCTGCAAAATCAGCGGGTCTTTAGGCCCCGACGGATGTTTTTCCAGAGACTTCGCTCCAAAGCCTGCTTTTTCCGCAGCCTGTTTAGCCCCTGCCGCGATGGAGTTCTCGCGGGCTCCCTTTGGCGAGTGCGGAATGGCCACCAGCATCGCTTTTCCGACCGTTCCCGAAGGCAAGGCCGGAATCCGCGCCTGAGGAACAGCGAGCAGATCAAAACCCAGTTGGACCAGACTCTGGAAACGTTTGAGCGGGTAGAGATGCGGATGGGGATTCTGGGGTAGGAGAGTTTTCGGCTCGGTTTACGGCTGGTGTGCACAGGGCCGTAAACCGGGGTAGAATGCGTTCATCGGCACCGCGCGAAAGAAGCCTGCATGACGGCAAGCGCCTAGAATTGGCTGTTGACCATATCGGGAACTGTGGCAAGCGTCGCCGGAGTCGTCTTCAGTTGTTTGGCTTGGGTGCAGGCGGCAAAGGCGAAGGATGCGGCGCGAGAAGCCGTCGTCGCTGTGCGAATTCGCAATCTGTCCCGGAGCTTTTCCCAATGGTCCAGGGATGCAAGGGACCTACTGAGGGATGTGCGCAATCTGCACTTTGCCGATGCCCAGCGGGCAGCGACCGATTTGCTGGGGGCACTGTCGCACAACAAGGGATGGCAGCTTGAACTGCGGCAGAACGCAGCCGGCGTGGAAGAGGTTGTCAGGCTTCTGGATTTCGTAAACAACTATCTGAGCGACGAGACCATCTTTATGGACATGAGAAATCGCCTGGTTCAGGATTGCCAAACGATCTACAGCAAGCTGAATGAAGTCGATGGAGCCATCGACGCACAAGTGGAGGGATTGTGACCCAGACAAATGACGCTAAATTGAAGAAGGCCGCACTTGTCATTGCCAAGCTGCTTCTGCGCACCCGCGAGGGAAGAATTTCCTGGAAGGATGATAATCTTCCACGTCAGTTTATCCACGGCCTTGCGAATGGATCGTCGCATCAAGAATTCGAGTATCTCTACACAGCCAAACTTGAAGACAATATCAATGCAGTTCTCAGCCGGGACGATAAGCAGCTTGGTTTCAAACTCTCTGGTCCGCCTGCCGTGAATGTTCCCAGTGACCCTTTGGCGGGTATGGCTGCAGCTGTTGGATTGGACGGATCGCCTGACCCAAACGAGATACTGTCTATTTCGCTGAGCCACACTTACGGAAAACAAGAAAGGTTCACCCCTGAAAGCATTGTTTATCGAGACTTGGAGGAATTGATTCAACTCGCCAAGAGCCCAAAGTCCGTCTCCGACGATCTACGGTACAAGCAGGTGATGAGTTATCTGGACAAGCTGGCGGTATAGCTTAAGAACATGATCGCTCACCTGCGCGGAAAGCTCATTTACAAGGAACCCGGCCAGGCCATTGTCGAGGCTGGCGGGGTTGGCTACGACGTCGTCATCTCGGTGCCCACCTTTACGGCCCTGCCCTCGGTGGGCGCTGAGGCCGCGCTGCACATCCACACCCAGGTCAGCGAGGATCAGATTGCGCTCTTTGGCTTTCTGGAGCGCGAAGAGAAGCGCCTCTTCGAGCGGCTGATCACCGTCAGCGGCGTCGGCCCCAAGCTGGCCATCAAGATGCTGAGCGGCCTTCCTGTCGAACGCGCAGTGCAGGCCATCCGCGGCCAAGATCACGCCCAACTGGTCCGCATCCCCGGCGTGGGTAAAAAGCTGGCCGAGCGCCTGGTTCTCGAACTCAAAGACAAGCTCGACGATTTTGCCGTCGCGCCTGTGCAATCCGTCGTCCAGGGCCCTGCGGTCGACGACGTGCTCTCCGCTCTGGTCAATCTCGGCTACCAGCATGCAGCCTCTGAAAGAGCCATCGAACAGGCACTCGCCAAAGACAAGACCCTGGCCGGCGACTTCGACGGCCTCTTTCGCGGGGCGTTGAAGGTGATCCGGTAAACTGGGTCTCATCATGGCCCGCGCCGAAAAACCTGCCGCACCCGCTTCTCTCCCCTATTTCCGCCCTGAGGCCCTCAAGTTTCTCCGCAGCCTGGCCCGCCACAACGACCGCGAGTGGTTCCAGCCGCGCAAGGCCACCTTCGATGCCGAGCTGAAAGAGCCCATGCTGGCCATCCTCCGCAAGGTGACCGAAGCCATGCTCGACTTCGCGCCCGACTTCGTGCGCCCCGCGGAGAAGTGCCTCTTCCGTATCTATCGCGATACGCGCTTCAGCGCCGACAAACTACCCTACAAGACTCACGTGGCGGCTTGGTGGGTTCACCAGGGCATGGAGAAGACCTCCGGCGCGGGCTACTACTTCCACGTCAGCGCCAAAGAGGTGATCATCGCCGCCGGCGCCTGGATGCCGGAGAAGGAGCAGTTGGCCGCCATCCGCCACTGGCTGCTCGACCACCACGCCGACTTCCGCAAAGTCTTGCAGACGGCGGCGATCCGCAGAGTTTTCGCGGAATTTGAAGGCAACGCCCTCACCCGCCC
>Ga0255353_1000150_pt1 | contig 45090 bp, 37 predicted proteins | sample HBST25metaG_FD_189941 | JGI IMG/M metagenome (GOLD analysis project Ga0255353, IMG submission 189941) | Peat soil microbial communities from Stordalen Mire, Sweden - H.B.S.T25 | ecosystem: Environmental > Terrestrial > Soil > Wetlands > Peat | place: Sweden: Norrbotten County, Stordalen Mire...
GCGACCAACTCATTGATGTCACCGGACGAGCCGTTCTGCAGGCAGTCTTGCAGCTATCCGCCGCGCAGGTGGCGGGAGGCCCGCAGCAGCAGGGCAAACGCCGCTCGGCCAGCGTGGTCTTCTATGGCCGGCAAGCGGGCCAGGTGATGCTCAGCGATCGCAAGCTCCAGGTGGAACGGCCGCGTCTGCGTCGCAAGGGCCGGGGCGGCAAAGAAGTCGAGATTCCCGCCTACACCGCCATGCAGAACCAGTCGCCGCTGGGCGAGCGCATGTTGGACACGCTGTTGCGCGGCGTTTCCACGCGCAACTACAAGGACGTGATTCCGCAGATGGCCGAGACCGTTGGGGTGTCGAAGTCCAGCGTGAGCCGGGCTGCAATCGAAGCCTCGGAGGCAGAGTTGGAAGCACTGCTCTCGCGCCGCTTCGATGACTTGAAACTGTTCATCATCTATATCGATGGAGTGGTCTTCGGCGAGCATACGATGATCGGCGCGGTGGGCGTGGATGTGGAAGGACGCAAGCATGTTCTGGGCATCCGCGAGGGGGCCACGGAGAACGCCACCGTGGTCATGGAGTTGTTGCAGGATATCGTGGCGCGGGGTGTCGATCCGAAGCAGCGGCGGTTGTTCATCATCGATGGCTCGAAGGCTCTGCAGGCCGCGATTAACGCGGTTTTTGGCGCCGATCAGCCAGTGCCGCGCTGCCGTGCGCACAAGCTGCGCAACGTGCTCGATCACCTCCCCGAGGAGCAGAAGGAGCAGGTGAAGAGCCTGATGCGGGCCGCCTGGAAAATGGAGTGGAAGGCGGGAATGGCGCGTATTCGCAAGCTGGCCGAGTGGCTGGAAAGAGAGTATCCCTCGGCGGCGGCCAGTCTGCGCGAGGGGCTGGAGGAATGCTTCACCATCAACCGGCTGGGTGTGCCGCCCACGTTGCAACGCTGCTGGCAACGACCAACATCATAGAAAGCCCGCACGCCGGAGTGCGCATCCGAACCCGTCGTGTCACCAACTGGCAAAACGGCTCCATGGTCCGGCGCTGGCTGGCTTCGGCCTTCCTGAGAACGGAGAAGAACTTCCGCAGGATCATGGGTTATCGCGAACTCTGGACCCTGGAGGCGATTCTGAGCGAATCGCAGTTCGCCACTCAACAGGCAGTGGCGTAGTAACATCAACCCAACCGCCGCTGGCAACTTTCAACTACGCGCGGGACATCCTCTGGCTAATGCATTGAGGGGCGAATGGTGTAATTCCATACACCATGAAACTTGTTCTGCTTCAGGTTTACTCGCTTAATCTCTTGGTTTGTTACCTTGCGGCCAGTCGGGTATTTCCGGCGATCCAGGCGGCAGGTCACTTGCAGCCCTTTGGCGGTCGTCGTGCGAGAGATCAGATTGACGATCGTCTCATAATCCCGAAGCGGTTCGCCGCGCCAATTCGAGGAGATGAAGGAGAACAACCGGTGTTCTATCTTGTTCCACTTGCTGGTGCCGGGCGGGAAGTGACAGACGGAAATCGAAAGGCCCGTTTCATCCGCCAACTTCTGCAACTCCAATTTCCAAAGGCGCAACCGCGAGCCATTGCTGCCTCCGCTGTCTGCCGTGATAAGCAACTGCCGCGCCTGCGGATACAGCGTTTTACCTTCCACAATAGTCCAAAGGGCTTTTGAATAGCAGGAGTGCTGCATATCGAAAAGCCCCTTATCCTCGTCGCCCGGAAAATTGGGAACGCAAATTATATAGCGCCGCCGCCTTCATCACCACCACACATCAAAACAGAGTCACCGGGCTCAGCGCCTTCAGGTCGGCCAGGCGGCTTGGCTGCAACAACTCGAACGCCTTCTGCGGAATCTTCAGGTACTGCCATTGCGTCTTCGTCAGTTGGGTCGCGTTCTCGCACCATTGCGTGGCCGCTGCATCCTTGTGCGGCACGTCATCGGTCTCGGCACCCTTCGTCTCCAGTAGCCAGCGGACGCCGTGGTCATCCACAGCCACGAAGTCCGGTTAGTAGGAGCGCAAGTTCATCCCGCCATCCGTGTATTCGATGGAGAATGCGAACGGCTGTGGCAGCTTTGCAAACGCCTCAACATCGGCGGCATTGTCCAGGAATTTTGCGAAGTCGCGCTCGAATCCGTTGTCGCACGGCACGAGATTGAAGACCGTCTTCACGCCTTCCCAAACCTGCCGCGACCAAGGGAACGGCTGGCAGGTTAAGAGCATCCGTTCTGGCTCCAGCAACGTGGGCTCCTGCTCGGCGATGGTCATTTTCTTCAGTGCCTTCGAGAAAACATCCACGCAAACGTAGTGAGCCACCGGCGTGCTCATCGCCTTCACAATTTCGTGGTCGTTCAAATCTGCCCATTGCCCGAACGCCTTGTCCTCGAAGAACTCCCTAACCTTGGGAGCTAGGGCGGTAAACTGAGAAGGAAGCTTCACGGCTTCAGCGATACGCCGGGAATAGTAGCCAATGACTTCCTGTGCCGTCTGCGGCTCCGGTACGCTAAACTGCTACACGCAAACCGACAACGACGAACTTGTGGCCGCGCAGAACCTGATGCTCGACGCAATTTTCGGTTCAGAGGCCGGGGTAGTTCAGTAGCTTTGGCACGACTGGTCGTATCTCTTTATAAGCATCGTATTATCATATAGATAGTGTATAATGCGTTCGTTATACCCCCAAATGTACCCCCGTAGATCCGGATGCGCTCTCTTGCGTCAAGGCAACACATTATTTGCCATTGAACACCAATGGGCTCGCGGAGATTCTCCGGCATTCGGTAAACGCTACATTTTGCGGTGCATATATGCACTAAACTGCATCGGCTTGCAGAAAGTATACTGACCTGTGCAGGGATTGCCCGCTTTTACACGCCTTTTTTAGCACTTTCCCTACAAAAGTCCCTATAGCGTTTTTTGAGCAATTTCCCGCCAAAGAGATCATGCGATGCGTTGAAAAGCTCGAAGCGGGCTAAACTGCCGCTGCCAGCTTTTGCGCTGGGCGTCGTGCGCTTGCCGTGGCCTCGATTCTCACACGGCGGCTTCGCCCATCTATGGGCCGCACTGCGATGCTCGTCTGCAACTGCAGCCGGTCGGCATAGCGCAACAGCTTCTCGATGCTCACTTGGGAGATTCGGCCCTTGAGCAGGTTGCTCACCGCCGGCTGGTACTCGTCCAGAATGTCCACAAGCTGTGCCTGCGTGTAGCCCGTGGTCCGCACATGCTCAAGGATGGCGGACAGAATCTCCGCCTTGATTTTCAGCGCGCTGGCTTCCGATGCAGAGAAGCCCAGGGCGTCGAAGATGTTTCCCTTTACGATATGGGTCGGTCTATTTACCGCTGCGCTTTTCATGTGCCCTCTGCTCCTGCAATCGTTGCCTGACTAGCTTGAGGCGCTGCCTCGCAACCTCAATGTCTCTCCGGTCCGTCTTGCGGCTCTCCTTCTCAAAGCAGTGCAACACGTAAATCGTGTTCTCCACTTTGGACAGGTAGATCGCCCGGTACCACGCGCGCTCATCGGCCTCTTTCAATTCGTAGACGCTGGGGCCGATGGAACTCATGCTGCGCGTCTGCGATGTCGGCTCTCTGCCGATTTGAAGCTGCCGCAGCGAAAATCCGAGTGTCCGCTTGACCTCATCGGGAAAGTCCGACAGCACCTCCAGCGAGTCCCCTTCAAAGTGAAGTTCGGCGGCCGATGAGGCTTCTTCTCTAGGTGCCATCACACCGATGGTATCGCAATAGACGCGATTATACAAGATTTGCTATATACTTTTTCACCTTCAAAGGGGGGGCAAGGGCGGAGTAAAAGTAGACCACTGGGGCGGAGCAAAAGGTTACCAGAAGAGCGAACGATAAGCAGGGATTTGCGGGGGAACAGGGCCTCTTGAGCGTAGCGAAAGAGGCCCTGCTCCCCCGCGGCGCGCTCGGCGGGGTGAGGGATTTCAGCGTTCGGCAGGAGGGGTCCGTTTGCGGCGGCTGTGCTTGAGGCGGAAGCTGTCGCCGTTCATCTCCAGGATGTGGACATGATGAGTAAGCCGGTCCAACAGTGCGCCGGTGAGCCGTTCGGAGCCGAAGACTTCGGTCCACTCTTCGAAGGGTAAATTGCTGGTTACCAGCGTTGAAGTGCGTTCATAGCGTTGGCCGCCTTTGCCGATCCGGCGGAGTTCAATGCAAAGGTGAAAGTGCTGTTCCTGTCTACCGGCTCGGTGGAAGGGCCGCGCGTGAAGGAGTTCAGCGAGGCGCTCACCAAGGCCGGCATCAACAACGTGTACTTTGAGTCGCCGGGCACCGCGCACGAATGGCTCAGTTGGCGCCGAGCCTTCCAGGACTTCGCTCCGCGGCTCTTCCAATAACGCCGCTCGAAGAAAAGCCGTACACTCTGTATTCCGAACGTCCGCGATGCTTATCTACACCGCTGTGGCGTTCGGAATGCAAAAAGGGGCAGCTGATCGGGCAGACGCCGGAAGTACCGGCTGAAGTGAGCCACACCGTGCAGGTAAGAGCGAACGGTTGTGTCGGCGAAGTTGCGGCGGCGCAACTGTTCAAGCATGAGCTGACGTGCTTTGTGTCTGCTCCTCTTCCGCTGAAACCCGGAGAGAATGCCTCAAATTGCCGGCCGCCGAATTCGCACGGCGGCTTCATTCCTTTGCCGCCTGTTCTTTCGATAGCTATAATCCAATTTGACTGACTTCAAAGGAGCAAGAATGCTTTCTCGGATCGCTGAATTCCCTTGGTGTTTGCGAGTTGCTCTGCTGGTGTTTGCGGCACAAATGTGCAACGCGCAGGCCCCCACGGACGCTCTCCATATCGCGCCGAACTTTTCAGGGCAGCCGTCTCAAGCGGAGCAATCCGCGGCCATCACCTCCCGGGCTGTATCAACCGTTCCGCATCCGGGGGACGGTAGGGGCGCGTATGCGAGCGGCAATTATCGCAACCTCTTCAAGGAACAGGGGCACTCCCCGGAAGAGACGCGCGCCAAGATCGATAAGGCCTTCCAACAGTTGTTCCATGGCGATGCACTCTCCGAACGTGTTTATTTCGAAGCCGGTTCAAACGATAACGGACCGCTCGCGTACATTACGGATTGGGCCAATAACGATGCTCGATCCGAGGGAATGAGCTATGGCATGATGATCGCGGTTCAAATGGACAAGAAGCGCGAGTTCGATGCCCTTTGGAACTGGTCGAACACTTACATGCTCATCACGGACAAGCAGAATCCAAATCAGGGGTTCTATGCATGGTCCATGAACACCGATGGCACACCGCGGTCGACGGGCCCAGCTCCGGATGGCGAGCAGTATTACGCAATGGCGCTTCTGTTCGCCGCCCACCGCTGGGGAAATGCAAAGGGCATATATGACTACCAGGAACAGGCGGAGCGGATATTGAGGGAGATGCGGCACCATCCCATTCTCTCCGGTATGGGACCGCTCAAGATTCACCCCGACGACTCTCCTTTCGCTCCCACGCCGTCCAGCTTTACGAGTCCGAACAACACCGAGCGGCAACAAGCAAACACCAATCTGGCTATCGAGCGTGGCGAGAAGCCCCCCGCCCCAAATTCTCCGCGGTTAGGCTTCGGGGGGAATAATGGCCTATCGTGGTCAGGACCGATGGTCAACGATACCTACTTTATGGTGCGCTTTTTGGCCAGTAAAGACTCAATCGACACCGACCCCTCTTATCATCTGCCCGCCTTTTACGAGTTGTTTGCGCGCTGGGGGCCCGAGGAAGACAGACAGTTCTGGACGACCGCGGCGGACGCTAGCCGGGGGATGTTCTATCGAGTGGTAGGTCAGAAAACAGGTCTATCCCCGGACCGGAACAACATGGATGGTTCTCCACTACGCGGTTGGGATGGCAAACCGGTTGAGTTCGGTTATGATTCCTGGCGAACCGTCAGTAACTGGTCGGTCGACTATTCCTGGTGGCGCAAGGACTCGCATGAAATCGAACTGAGCAACAGAGTGCAGAGCTTTCTGATTCACGAGGGAATTAGCACCTTCCCAGACCAGTACACGCTTGATGGAGCACCTCTCTCCACGCGCCACTCCATTGGCATGGTTGCTGCGGCAACGGTGGGAGGCCTGGCAGCCAGCAATCAAAAGAATGTCAGAGACTTTGTCGAGGAGTTGTGGCGCACGCCCGTTCCCGTTGGAGAACAACGGTACTTTGACGGTATGTTGTATATGATGAGTATGCTTCACTGCAGTGGAAACTTCAAGATCTGGATGCCGAAATAGCAGCAGATGAGTGCAGGGCGGGTTTCAGCACTATCGAGAATTGTGGAATGAGATTGGCGAATCTGCCCTGTACGAGTTGCAGCGGTCCGCATTCTTCCGCATCCCAAGTAATTCTTGTTGCGCGGCTGCATCAGACACACAGCACTTTCGACGAAGAGAGGAATCTCATCATTAGATCGGCTTTGCTCGCAATCGTGATCGCGGCGGCGCCGTGGATGGGCGTTGTTGCATGGATCGAGCGAAGACCGAGCGTTCCATTTTCCAAGTGTGTTTACGCAGCGATATGTTAGACGGCGGACCGAGTCGGGGCGGCCTGCGTAGAGCATTCTATTGAGGATGGCCACTCCGGCCGCCGCTTTGACCTTCCGGCCAGAGAAGCTTCGTCCTTGCAGGCAACGACCGATGATGGCCTTGTATCGGCCCATCGCGGTTTCAACCAGAGCGCGTTGGCGTTAGTCTGGTCTCCTCTTGCCAGCTCAGCCTTCCTCGATCCGCAATCGAAACAATGTGCTGATCTCGCTGCGAGGGGTTGCGCTCGGCAAACTCTGTGCGGATCTAGGCCATCTCAAGATGGATGGCGTCGAGATCGCGAAGGCGGCTATGATTCCGGCAGGCACAAAGATTCCGCCTGCGTATCCCGGTGCTCCGGCTATCGGCCCGTTGCCTGCGCACTGCCGCGTTGATGGCGTGATCAACCGGAGCAAAGGTGCGGACGGCGAGGAGTTCAGTGTCGGTTTCGCGCTGGTCATGCCTGATGCAACCGCATGGAATGGGGACTTCATGATGCAGAGCGGTAGCGACGGCAACGGCGTTGTGCCCTACCCTCTTGGAGCATCGTACGCGGGCGACAAACCCGCTCTCGTCCGCGGGTTCGCGGTGGCCAGCACCGATACGGGACACAAGGCCAAGGCCGGGCCGTTTGATTTTTCATTCATGCGCGATCAGCAGTCGTATCTTGATTTCGCATATCAGGCAATGCCGATGGCGGTGCAGAGAAGGTGTTCGAGTGGAGCGAAATGTTCCTGTCACCGGGGATGCGCCACTTCGGGGGAGGACCGGCGCTTGCCCAGTTCGACATGCTCGGAGCAGTGGCGAACTGGGTTGAGAAAGGAACTGTACCGGAGTTCGTCATCGCTACGGGGCAGGCATTTCCTGGTCGAAGCCGGCCGCTGGGCGCGTATCCCAAACACGCCCAGTACTTGGGGCATGGAGACACGAACGACGCTCATAACTTCAAATGTCAGTGAGGTTGCGCCATCAAGCCGGACTTCGGTGAGCTTGTCGAGGCCCGGCTTGATGGACTTTATCGAGCGGGGACCGAATGAGCAGGGCTGATGGGGCGGTTCACTGTACCCACTGTATCGATTTGCTTCCAGTCGAAGCAAACGCCTTCCGGTCCGTTGGGCTCCGGCCCAGGGCTATCGGCCAATAATGCGCCTGTATCGAACTCGACGCGGAGATAACGGTGCGTCGTGAGCGACATCAGCGTGAGTTTTCCTGTGAAGGTTTCGATCCATTGAAAGGTCTCGGCTGGTCCAGGTGCGCCGCTGCTCATTGAAGCGCGACCATCCGGTGCGACTGAGATGAACTTCTCGCCCTTTTGCAAGGCCACCCGGCCGAGCCCCCGATCCACAACCGTGTATGCAGATGCACTCTCCGCGCGAGCTTGTAGCGAAGAGTCTGCCGACGACAGCGTGAATTTCGCTTGATGCCCCTGTGTGCTCAACTCAATTTGCTTTCCATACGGGATTGGCCGCGTGATCCCATGTGGATTCGGCTCCTTGATTGTGATGGAATCAAAGTCTGCAAATCCTGCCACACCGGTTCCGCGATGGAAGTTGAACAGCGCATAGCGGACGCCCTGGAACGTGACTCCGATGCCCACCATTCGAAACGCTTCGCCAATGTCGTGGAATGCCTTGCCGTCGAAACTGTAACTGAACTTGGCGAGTTGCGACGTGAATTCGCAATCCGCTCGCAACCAGACGCGGCTTCCGGGCAAGGGGACGCGCTGGTCCAGCATGGTCTGGCCGTCGTGCTGCACAAGTGTCAGGCCATCGCCAGTTCTTTCCACTCCTATCCATGCGTCCGGTTGAACGAGCAGCGCGAACCCTGCGACATCGCCTGGTTTGAGTTCCGAAGCTTCCATCAAAGCCGTCGGAATCGAGTGAGGTCCAATCGCACGTTGCGTCAGCGTGTCCCGCGCATGCCAGATGTCATCGGCAGGTAGGGCGTGGAGGCGCAGATAGCCCGGACGTTCTGTGAGTGACCATTTCCCGTCGACGGGCACGTGGTTCCATTGCCAGACAGGCTTAAGCCGAGGCTTTGAGAAGTCGTCGCTGCGCGCGTACGGAGCGTGCGGTTTTTCGCCGGAGCCAGTATTGGGTTTGACCCAAATGCGTGGAGTTCTTCCCAGATTGCCCGGTAGCCCGAAGTAAGGCCATCCGTCCACCCAGGTGATGGGCGAGAGCGTGACGACGCGCCCAAGTGCGTTTTCCTCGCCCATACTCAACCCCCACCATTCGCCGGTCGGTGTGTCCACGATACCGCCCTGATGGATGGCCATGCGGCCGATGGCGGAGGCGGATGCGTCGGGTGGGGAAATCTTATACGGCGGTTTTGTTGTGAGCGGTGGACGGAAGGTGCTTAGCCGCCAACCGAGTGCCTGCCCGAACTGTTCGCCTACACTGATGTTCCGGTTTACCTCCCAAGGTCCTGTCAGCTTGTCGGCGCGTGCCATGACCAGGCGCATCACCCCCATATACCATGCGCTCGTCAGGTAGTACTTGCCGTGAATCTTGTAGAGGTGCGAGCCCTCGCCCACGCCAGAATCTCTGGCGAGCATTTGCCGCTCCGTACCGGGAACGATATCCGTAAGGTCGCTGTTGAGTTGCGCGATGTGCAGGTCGCCATAGCCCCATACCACGTACACCTTGCCGTCGTCGTCGAACAACACGGATAGATCGTGGAAACTCCGCTTCATCTCCGAGTGCGTCCACGGCCCACGCGGGCTTTTTGCCTGGAACATCTGGGTATTTCGACCGTTTACATTGGCGAAGATATAGTAGGCACCGTCGTGATAGCGGAAGCTTGGCGCCCAGATGCCCTGTCCGTACACATCCTTGCCATCTTCAAGACGATATTCGGGGCCCAGGTCGAGCTTATCCAGAGCGTAGGATTCAAACTCCCAATTTACGAGGTCGCGCGAATGCAGCACCGCAAGCCCGGGCATGGCATGCATCGATGAGCCAAGCAGATAAAAGTCAGCACCTACACGAATGATGTCCGGGTCGGCGAACTCATCATAGAAAAGCGGGTTGGAGTAGGTGCCGTTGTTGTTGTCAGCGGTCCAGGTTTGCGCTTTGGCCTCATGCGAGGCGCCGGCAAAAAGGAAGATCGAAGTAATGACCGGAAATGCCCAATGTTGCAATGAATGTATCTTCATCAGGTAACCTCGTTCCAACGCTTACTGTGCGTGAACTCTGTGTGTGATTCGTTCTACGCGTTAGCTCTGCTTCTTGGGACTTTGCATCTGCCAGTAGACAGAGTAGCGCTGATTGTCAATCTTACACATGGGCAAAAGTTGGTATTTTGCGCTCTCACCGGCAACGGTGAAGCGCGGTTCCGAAGCGGATTCGACCTGAATCCATTGCTTCGTGCTTGCATCCGGCATCGCGGCAACTTTTGGCAAGGGAGACGCTGCGGGCAGCTTCATCGGCACCGTGTCACCGCTGTGAATAATTCGATAAGGTTCTTCGAGTGGACCTGCTCCGAGATCGGCGGCGAGGACGAGCGGGCCGTACAGCGCGGCGGCGACGGAGTCGTCGCCCGGCAGTGATTCCTGCCGCAGTTCCATGGGCAAGCTGACGGTGATGGTGTCGCCGTTCTGCCATATCTTCCGGAGGGCGAGATATGATCCCGGATCGGACATTGCTTCGAGCGGGCGGCCGTTGATCTTCACTTGCGCATCTTTGGTCGTCCAATTGGGAATGCGCAGGTGGATGGTGCGCGGCTTCGGCTGTGTAGACTTGATTTTGAGCGTTGTCCCCTGCTCGCGCGGGAATTGCGTAATCTGTTCGAGGACGAGGTCTTCGTCTTGCCAGACCAGCGTGGATGAAATGAACTGGTTAACAAAGATGTCGTTGCCGCGGCGGAAATAAATCGTGTCTGCAAACTTGGCGAACTCTTCGGCGCCGGTGCCCGTACAGCACCAGAACGATTCTTCGGGCGAGTTATAGGCGCGCCAATAGCCGGCTGCGAGGGGAAAGAAGTACTGCTTGAGGCCCTGCGCATTCTGCGTGCCGAGCCTGCAATTGAAAAGGGTGCGTTCGTAAGCATCCATCCAGCGCGTATCGGCAGTCCAGCTAAAGACGTGTCGCTGAAGCTTCATCAGGTTGTAGGCTACGCAGCACTCGGCGTTGGTCCAGGCCAATGTCCCTTTGAGCTGATCCGGGGGCGTCTTCCAGTGTTCATCGAGGCTGTTGTTGCCGATGACGTAGTTGCGCGCGGTGAGAACTTCAGCAAGGAAGTACTCGACAATATCGCGGTAGCGGCGATCCCCGGTGACCTCATACATGCGGGCCGCGCCAATGATCTTGGGCACGTGCGTGTTTGCATGCAGGCCCTGCAACTCGTCACGGCGCCCGGCGAGGGGATCAAGAAAGCCAGGCTGCTCAAAGAGGCGGGCTGCGCCGAGGTAACGATCCTTTTTGGTGATCGCCGCAAGGTTGACGAGGGCTTCGTTCATGCCTCCGTACTCGTTGCGCAACATGCGCTGGCGCTGATCGATGCCGAAGCCACCCATGAAACCCGCTGCCCATCCGGCCATGCCTTCGGCAATTTGCAACGCATCGGTGTTGCCGGTGTGGACGTACATATCGATGAGGCCGGCCATGATTTTGTGGCAGGTGTAAAAGGGCGCCCACGCCGGCTTGTCCTGCGCAAGGTGTTCGAAGATATCTTCAGGGTAAGCGCTGAGGTAGTGATTCCCGTTCTTCGCCTGGCATGCGGCGAGACCGGAAACAAGCGCATCGCCGCGACTCTTGAGAACACTGTTTCCCGAGCAGGCCGAGGCCAGCGCTACGGCAGACAGAAAGTGTCCTCCGGCGAAATGCCCGCGCAACTCGCAGCCGGGGTCTTCCCAACCCTTATAGGGCGTGGCGCTGGAGGAAATGCCCGCAGTGAGGCGGAAGGAATGCAGCAGCCGATCGACCGTGAGTGAGTCGAGGTAGCGCGCGTTGATCTCCTCCTGCTCCCGGAAGACACCGGGGGTGAGACGAACCGAGGCAAGCGGGAAGGGATCGAGCCTGCCCGCGGGATGCTCGGGCTCGTCGGCAGTCAGAGCCCGGACGGCTGCCGAGGGGCCGATCAAGCAGAGACCGGCGGCCCCGGCTGAGGTTTTAAGGAAGTTGCGACGTGAACGATCCATCATGGTGTTACTCCTGCTCAAAGCTACTTGCAGCCGGTCTCAAAACAGAGGTTCTTGCTGAAGAACGGCATCACATGATTCTGAAAGCGGTCGGCCACGGCGCTGGTATGTGTGCCGGGATAGATTTCAAAACTGTTTGCAATTCCGTAATTGTCCAGAATGTTGTGGAGTTTGGCGGCATCGACGCGCAACCCGTCCTGGTCGCCGACGTCCATGGAAATGGCGCGATACTGTTTGAGATTGCCGATGTACTGATCGACAAAGGCCAGCGGCGAGTTGGCTGCCATTTTCGCCTGAACCTCCGGCACCGGAACCCCGTCCTTCGTCGGCAGGTCAAGATAAAGCGGCGGGTTCTTCGGGTTGGGCGCCCAAGCGGCAGCCGTAGCAAGTTGCGCGACGCCGAAGCCCTGCAGAAGGGTTGCGGCATCGGATGGCGATTTCGCCCCGGCAATCTTCTTTTCGTTGGCGATCGCCATCTCTTTCATCCTGTCCGAGGGGCCAGACCCGCCACCTCCCATCGGCGACATGCAGCAGGGGCTCATGATGTAGAGCGCTCCGAAGACATCGGAGTGCTTCATCCCGATGCGCGAGGCTCCATAGCCGCCCATCGAGTGGCCGACAAGACCGCGGCTCGTGCGTTCGGGAATTGTCCGGTAATGCGCGTCGATATAGGTGACCACATCGTGGGCGATGTAGTTTTCAAAATCGCCGGTGGTCGCCGAACTCGAATACATCGAACCGTTGTAGATAGTCTTCGAGTCCGGCAGGACGACGATCATTTCTTTTGCGCCCTGGACGAATGCGCCTTCGATCGTCTGCGGTACGTGGATTTCACCCGTCCACTGCGCGGCTCCAATGAAGAAGCCGTGCAGCGCATATACGACTGGATAGTGCCGATGCTTGTCCTTCTCGTAGCTGGGCGGCAGGAACACGATCACGTCGCGATCGACGGCATCTCCCTCCAGATTGCCTTCCAGAGCAGCACCGTGGATCTTGATGTGCTCTACCGTGACCGGCTTTGCGCCCGGAATCACAGGTGGCACTATCGTTTGAACCTGCGCAGGGAGCATGGCACCCAGTGAAGCGGCCATCCCCAACATTAGTGCATAACACAACTTCGTATTTTTCATCTTTTCCTCATTCGGAATTTGTTGTCTTCGCGGAGATTGCGCTCCCGCACCGGATTCGAATAAATGTTAATACTGAACGGAGCAACCTCGCCGTATCCGGAATTGCACTGAGCGTTTATTCCTCGACTGCTACTTCCGGCGTCTTTCCGACCGCAACAACCGCATCCAGCGGATAGGTGCAACTGCTCGGATTCACTGCGGACTGATCGCCGCCGGCAATCTTGAGCATCTGGTTTGTGCCCCTCTGCGCAGGATTGCCATGCTCGACGGATCGGCTGTAGATCTTGAACTGGCTCACATAGTAGCCCGGCGTCATGTTGCCGCCGAAACTTCTGATCTCATTGCATATCTGAAACTCATGATGACTCCTACGAAGAATGCCGCAGAGGCGCGTCGAGTAGCCCGGTGCTCCAGATGGCAAGCAGCCCATGGCGGGACGATCGATTCGCGAAAACATTCTCTGGAGGTTGAACTATACAGAAGCGCAAAGACTCTTAGCAAGTCGAATAAATCGCTTTATTCCTATCGAGTCTGTCGATGGAAAACCGAATCGCCCTTGGCTATGGCCTGGGCCCTGTTCGATCTCTATTGATCCGGCCCGAAACGAATTCATAGCGGTCTCCCACCCTTTCCGCACAAAACGCGGAAAGGATGGGTCACCCCGTCGCAGTGCCTTCGTGCCGGATCAATAGTTTCAAATCGTTTGTACTTCACCATTCATGCCAAGCAATTCGGCAAGGGCATTCGCCTCGCGGCTGCCCAGATTCGAATCCTTGTAGACCAGATTGAGGCGCACCTCCCTGGTGCCGCCGACCGGCATGCGGAGCGCAAGGAATTCTGCACTATCGAGATAGGTTCGAATGCGGTATTCCGGCAGCCAACCGAAGCAGAGCCCGCTTCGAACTGCATCGATCGCAGCTTCGATCGTGCTTACGGGCAGGAAGCGCTGTGCCGGGCTGTGCGGTTGGCGCTTGGTGCTGCCAGAACCCGCTCCTTCGATGACGACGAGCACGTGCTGCATCATGTCGATCCGGGAGACCTGCCGTTTGAGCGAATGAAGTGGATGATCCCGGTGGGCGATCGCCGTCATCCTGATATCGAGGATCGGTTTCACGAAATACTCGCGCGACATCAGACCAACTACACAGAGATGCGCATTGTGCGCAGAGAACTCGGAATCCGCTGAAATGAAGGTGGTCTGGCGGAGCTTCTGATGAATATAGGGAAAACGTCGAGCGAATTCCGCAAGAGCAGCAAAGAGCCGCTCATTCGGGAAAATACTATCCACCGACAGTCGAATCTCCGATTGTCCCCCCGACGCGAGTGCGCTGGCCCGCTGCTCAAGTTGATGAAAACCTGTCAAATGCGGTTCAGCATCCGCCAGCAATACGCGTCCCGCCTCCGTTAAATGGGCTCTTCTGCCTTTCTGCTCAAACATCTTGATCCCAATCTGTTCCTGGAGTCGAGAGATCGCATAGCTGATCGTCGATTGCGAGCGATTGAGCTGTTCCGCAGCGGGCGCGAAGCCGCCTAACTGAACCACGGCTTGCAGGATTTCCCATTCATCGAGGGTTGTCTTCATTATGAACAAATATATCTGATAAATCGATATATTAGCAGGGAAAATACTACTTTTCTTTAGAGATACCCGGAGCTTACGATTCAAATGTTTGGCCGAGTGCTGCTGCTCCTGGGTCTAAAGGCGGCCAGGTCAGAAGACGCTTACCCGTCCGCCCGGTTGTTCCGGAGCTGGAAGGGAGAGACTTCCTGAGCAGGCCGCAACTGGTCGAGTCGGAAATGTTCGTAACCGGGGGGGAAGAGAAATGAAGCGCGCGGTAGAGGGTTCAGCGGGGCGGCCATGCAAATGATGGGGGGCAACAGGGGACTCGATCAGAAGACCAACCTTTACGGAGCTCTCGCCGATCACGGGACTCGCAGAGGTGACGGTCACAAATACCGGAAAGCGCGCGGGCGAAGAAGTTGCGCAGCTCTATCTCAGCTTCCCAAATGTGCCCGGAGCGCCCCTGCGGGCTCTGCGCAACTTCAAGCGCGTTTACTTGAAGCCCGGTGAGTCGCAGAAAGTTAGCTTCGAGCTAAAGGAGCGCGACTTGAGTATGGTGAGCGAAACGGGCGAGCCGATCATTGCGGAGGGGGCCTATACTGTGTCGATCGGTGGAGGCCCGCCGAACACGGGAGTGCCAACTGTGACTGAAAAATTCCAGGTTGTGGGCACGAAGATGCTTCCCGAGTAGAATTGTCGGGGGTTTTCGATGCGTCGCCGAGATCATATGTTGGGTGTAAAGGGACTCAGAATCACGATGATCAAATTCATTCGTATTGTTGTTGCGGCAACCGGTATCCTGCTTGCTCTCACGCCCATTGCTTCGGCCCAGAACACACCGGGCATGCCTCCGATGGCGCCGCAGGCGCCCAAAACGCAGCCCTTTGTCAGCCCGCTCTTCAGCGACAACATGGTTCTGCAGCGCAGCAAGCCAAATACAATTTGGGGTTGGTCGGAGCCCGGCGACAAAATCCAGGTCCAGATTGGCAACGCCACGGCATCCGGCATCGCGGGCACCGATCGCCGCTGGGAAGTGAAGATCGACCCGCCGCCGATGGGTGGCCCTTACACCATCAAAATCAGCGGCCGCCAGATGATTGAGCTTAACAATGTGCTGGTCGGAGACGTGTGGCTCTGCGGCGGCCAGTCGAACATGGGCCTGTCGCTGCGCTTCGCACGCACCGGACCCGCGGACGCAAAGGCGGCCAACTTCCCGGAGATCCGATTCTTCTCGGTCGTTGGAAATGCCGCCTACCGGCACACTGATATCGTTAGCGGCAAGTGGTCGGTGTTGACGCCCGAGTCGGCGGACTGGGTCTCGGCGGTTGGGTTCTACTTTGCGCGCAAGGTGCAGCAGGAGATGCATGTGCCGCTCGGCATGGTCGTTGACAGTGTGGGTGGCACTCCGGCCGAGTCCTGGACCAGCGCCGAGGCACTGCGCCCGCTCCATGACTTCGATATTCCGCTGGCTGAGGTGCAGAGGCTTGCGGCTTCCGGCGCACCCCAGTACGGAAATTTCGTCATGCACTGGTACGACGAGTACGACATCGGCATCAAGGGCAAATGGGGAAGTCCGGAGCTGGATGATTCGGACTGGAAGATAGTCACGATTCCTGGCGGTTTCGCCGAGTTGGGTGTACCGACCGAGCCTGCCTTGGTCTGGTTTCGCAAAGAAGTCGTGCTGCCCGATCCGCTGCCGACCGGAAGGACGATGCTCTACCTCGGCTCCATCGAGCGCATGGATACGGTCTACATCAACGGGAAAGAGGTCGGTGGCAGCTCCTGGGTGGAGAATCCGCGCGTCTACTTTCTGAACAGCGCGCTGAAGCCGGGGCGCAACACGATCGCCATCCGCGTTCTCAAGACCAGGCCCGACGGCGGCTTTCTCGGCAAACCAGAGGAGATGCATCTGACCCTGGGAGACAAAAGCACGATTCCAATTGCAGGTGAATGGAAAGCCAAGGTCAGCGTGGACGCGCGTCCGCCGATTCAACTCCCCATCGCCTACGAGAACTGGCCCGTCATGCCGACGGTGCTCTACGAGGGAATGCTTAGGCCGGTCGCGCCGCTGGCGATAACAGGCGCCATATGGTACCAGGGCGAACAGAATTCACCTCGCGGCTATCAGTATCGGAAGCTTCTGCCTGCGATGGCCGCCGATTGGCGCAAGCTCTTTGGGCAGGGAGACTTCCCGTTCTACATCGTCGGCCTGCCGGCCTTCAAGCAGCGCAGCCCTGTTCCGGTGACAGGGGACGAGTGGACCGAAACGCGCGAATCACAGGCCATCGCCGCAGCCACGATTCCCAACTCCTGTCTTGCCGAAACCATCGACACGGGTGACCCGGACAACATCCATGCGCAGGACAAGCAGCCCGTGGGCGAGCGGCTCGCTCTCTGCGCGCTGGCAAATCAATACGGGAAAAAGGTTGTGTACGCGGGTCCTACATTCGCATCGGCCGAGAGACTCTCAGGCTCGATCAAAATCCACTTCACGCATACAGATGGAGGCCTGGTGGTGAAGGGCGCAAAGCTGGAGGAGTTCTCTGTTGCTGGCCAGGACCAGAAGTGGCACTGGGCAGATGCCCGCATCGAGGGCAACACGATCATCATCTCCTCCCCCGAGGTTCCCAATCCGCAGGAGGTCCGCTATGCCTGGCAATCCAACCCGGCGGCGACCTTGTATAACGGCGCAGGTCTGCCTGCCGTCCCCTTCCGGACCGATACCTGGCCCGGCATGACTGAAGGGCGCCGGCCCTACTAACGGCGCCGAATCGACGCTCCACTTCCGATACTGGTTGGTACACACATGTCGATGATTCGAATCTCGAAACTGTTCTTTCTTGCAGGCATTGCAATCCTGCTCGCACATACCTATCTGCATGGGCAGACGACTTCGCAGATCTCGCACGCGGTGCTTTGGTACCGGTCTCCCGCTCCAATATGGGATCGCGCCCTGCCCGTAGGCAACGGCCGCCTGGGTGCGATGGTCTTCGGCGGAGCCAACGCAGGCAAGAACAATGGCGACGAGCAGTCTTCGCGGCAGAACACAACCCTGCTGGATGGTTCGCAGACCCCGGGCGCGAACGAGCACTTACAGTTGAACGAGTCGTCCCTGTGGCAGGGCAGCCGTGTGAACCGCCTGAATCCGGGGGCGCACGATGCAGTGCCGCAGGTCCGCAAACTTCTGCTGGAATCGCAGGGGCTCGATGGCGCCAAGATCTCTGCCGCCGAAAAACTGGCTCAGGCCAGCATGATCGGCATCCCTTCGAGTATGCCTGGTTACAGCACACTGGGCGATCTCTACCTGCGCTCGTCGAACAAAGGAACCATCGGAGACTACCGTCGCCAGCTTGACCTTGAGACGGGTGTCGCGCGCGTGACCTATGCCATCGGTGGCGTGCGCTATACGCGCGAAGTGTTTGCATCCCTGCCTGACGAGGTGATCGTGGTCCGCCTAAGCGCGGACAGGAAGGGCGCCATCGGTTTCCGGACGAGCATGGACCGGCCCGCGGACTTTAACGTCAAGGCGCGCGGACAGGACACACTCGTTTTGCGCGAGGGTCTTGAGCATAAGGATCAGATTCGATTCGCCGGCGAAGCTCTTGTCATTCCCACAGGCGGAAGTGTTCACGCGGAAGGCTCCGAGCTTGTCGTTGCTGATGCCGACTCTGTCACCATCCTGATTGCGGCAGCCACGGACTTCAAAGGTGGACCATTCGCGGGCGGCGATCCTGAGGCAAAATGCGAACAGGCTTTAGCGAAGGCAAGAGCACACACCGCCGCGCAGATTCTCGCCCGGCAAGAGGCCGTCTACCAGCCGATGTACCGGAGCATGTCGCTTCATCTTGGCGCCGCGCCCGATACAAACGATGACCAGCCCACCGATGAGAGAATGAAGCGCGTGAGCGCGGGCGCCGACGACCTGGGCCTGCAGGAACTATATTTCCAGTTTGCTCGCTACATGCTGATTGGTTCCTCGCGCCCTGACGGCCTGCCTGCCAATTTGCAGGGAATCTGGGCTGGAGGCATCAGCAATCCGTGGGGCTCGAAGTGGACCATCAATGTCAATGCCGAGATGAATTACTGGCTGGCCGAACCGGCCGGTCTAGGGAAAACTGTATTGCCCCTGATTAACCTCATCGACATGATCCGCACGCCTGCGAGTGGTACGGGAACGCAGGTCGCGAAGAACTACTATGGCGCTCGCGGTTTCGTCATTCATCACAACACAGACCTGTGGGGGGATGCCGAACCTATTGATGGTTACCAATGGGGCATTTGGCCCATGGGCGGCGCGTGGCTCTCCCTGGATGCGTGGGATCACTATGCGTACACGCTCGACAAGAGTTTCCTGCGCAACCGTGCATGGCCTGTTCTGCACGATGCTTCGCAGTTCTTTCTGGATTATCTCGTTGACGATGGTGCAGGCCATCTGGTCACCGGACCATCGATCTCCCCGGAGAATAGCTATCGCCTGGCAGACGGGAGCCGCCACTCCCTGACGATGGCTCCAACGATGGATATCGAGATCCTGCGCGAGTTGTTCACGCGCACCCTGGATGCAGGGCGAATCCTCGGCGAGGACTCCGCGTTTCTGAAGCAGGTAGACGATGCGCGCGGCAAGCTGCCTCCGTTTGCAATCGGCAAGCTGGGTCAGTTGCAGGAATGGCAGCGGGACTATGACGAAAATGAACCGGGACATCGTCACATCTCGCATCTGTGGGCACTCTTTCCCGGTACCCAGATCTCCGTTGAGCACACGCCCGAACTGGCCAAAGCGGCAAGAACATCCCTGGAGCGGCGGCTCTCCTTCGGGGGCGGACAGACAGGGTGGTCGCGCGCCTGGGTCGTAAACTACTGGGATCATCTGCACGACTCCAAGCAGGCTTACGAGAGTCTGCAGGTGATGTTCCGCCAGTCGACATTCCCGAACCTCATGGATACGCATCCACCCGGCTTGTTCCAGATCGACGGCAACATGGGAGCCGCAAACGGAATGCTGGAAGCTCTTGTCCAGTCGCGCTGGATGCCAGAGGCGACTGAGGTCGAGCTGCTGCCAGCCTTGCCCGAGCAATGGTCAGAGGGGTCGGTCGAGGGAGTTTGCGTCCGGGGAGGCGCCATCTTAGATATGCGATGGAAGGCCGGAAAGCTGATCGCGCTCAAACTTCACGCGAAAAATGACGGCGCCATTCGGCTGATTCCACCGGAGGGCCAGACCGTCTCCGCGATTCACAACTCGGCGGGAGGGATCGTAGCAGCTGGAACGGATCATACGATCCGCACCAAGCGCGGAATGTCGTACACGATCCTCTTCCGTTAACCTTGCAATGCAGTCGATCCCAAAGTTTCATGAAAGCAGACTATGAATCGCAGATCGTTTTTTACGGGCGGACTATCCGTAATTGCGCTAACTCGCATGGCTCATGCAATGGGAGACTCGCAGTTTTTTCAAGGGGAAGTTCCGCGGGGCCCCTTCCTGCCATTTTGGGAGTCTCTAAAGTCCTATCGTTGCCCTGACTGGTTTCGAGATGCAAAGTTTGGAATATGGGCGCATTGGAGCCCGCAGTGTGTCCCTGAACAGGGTGACTGGTACGCGCGGAATATGTACATACAGGGCTCGCGCCAATATGAGTACCACGTCAAGCAATACGGCCACCCGTCGCAGTTCGGATACAAGGACATTTGCCACCTTTGGAAGGCGGAGCGATGGGATCCCGATGCGCTGGTCAAGCTGTATAAGCGTGCGGGTGCGGAATATCTCGTCTCCTTGGCCACTCATCACGACAACTTCGATTGCTGGAATTCAAAGCACCAGGTTTGGAATGCGGTGAACGTCGGCCCGAAGCGGGATGTCGTCGGTACCTGGGCCAAGGTGGCGCGAGCAAATGGATTGCACTTCGGAGTTAGCTATCATGGAACCCCGCATCGCACCTGGGATGAGTTTCTCCCCGTTCGCTACAAAAGCGACACGACAGGACCGTTAGCTGGAGTTCCCTACGATGGAATGCAAACGATCGCCGATGGCAAGGGCAAGTGGTGGGAGGGTATGAATCCACAATTGCTCAACGGCAAGCCCCACGCGAAAAACACACCATGCCCGGAGTTTGTTCGGCAGTTCATGCTTCGTGTGCAAGATGTGATCGATAAATACAGCCCGGATATTCTCAACTTCGACGACGGAGCAAGATTCACATTTGACGGCGGCGGGCCTTTCGCTCCGGACCTGGGAGTCTGGTTAGGCATTCCCGACCTTGCGCCGCAGATCATGGCCTACTACTACAACAAGAACATCCAGGCTCACGGGGGGCGTCTGGAAGGTGTTGTGGATCTGAAAGAGGTTGAAGCGCCCATCTGGGGCGCGTTGACTCGCGACTTCGAGATGAACCTGACAGACACCCTGCAAGAGAATCCATGGCAAACGGAGGCGTGCATCGGAGATTGGCACTATCGCCGCGCGCTCTTCGAGAACCACACTTACCAGAAGGCATCGCTGATGATCCCGCTGCTGGTCGATATTGTCAGCAAAAATGGCAATCTGCTCCTGAGCATCCCCTTGCCCGGACACGGAGAGCCTGACGGCGATGAACTAGCTTTCCTGGATGAGCTTGCCCAATGGCAGCAGATCAATAGCGAGGCAATCAAAGGCACTCGTCCGTGGAAGATTTTCGGTGAAGGGCAGTCAACCGAGGTCAAAGGTGTCGCGGCATATCAACTGTCCAAATACAAATTCGATCAAACGGATATACGCTTTACAACAAAAGGGGATGTTCTGTACGCAATTGCTCTGGGCTGGCCCACGGACAATCGGTTGTTGATCAAGTCGCTCGCCAGCACCGCACCGCACTACGAGCGCCAGATTCGCAAGGTGGAGCTGCTGGGGGCGAAGAGCGAGGTGAGTTGGACGAGGGGGCCGGATGGACTCAGTATCCGGGTTCCGCAAGATCCACCCTGCCATCATGCTTATTGTTTCAAGATATTGCCAGGCGACTCCTAAACGTGAGCGCTCAAACCCAAGAAAGGTGCAATGCGATGGTATTCCGGTCTTCTGAAGCACATGCGGTTCGATTTCTTCGGCCTGTTGTCCGTTCTTGCATGCCAATCATCTTCCTGCTCTGGGCCGCGCACAGCGGCATGGCTCAGATGCCCGGTCAGAGCCTCCCCGGCTTGCAGCCAATTGCCGCGGAACAGTCGGAACACGGAATTCGTGCCACCATGGGCTCTGAGGTGCTCGACATCGTCGTCTGCTCCGATTCGGTTATTCATGTGATAGCCAAGGCCGATGCCGCGGTCGAGCCGGGGCAAAAGCCCTGGATGCTCGATGCAAGTCAATCGTGTCCCGGCGTTCCGTTTCAATTCGCGCAAAATGCGAAGTCGGATACCCTTAAAACCAAACAGCTAGAAGTGACCTTCTCGCTGGGGCGGGGCAATGTTTCGTTCCGCACGGCCGGTGGAGATTCTCTGTTGCGCGAGGGAGATGCTCTGCCTCGCACCTACGAACCGGTGCAACTGAACGGCGAGAATACGTTCCGCGTGACCGACCGGTTTTCTCCAATCCCGACCGAGGCGTTCTACGGCCTTGGCCAGCACCAGAGCGGCATGTTCAATTACCGCGGCTCGACCGTCGAATTAGGTCAGGACAATACGGACGTCGCGATTCCTCTACTGGTCTCAAACCGCGGCTACGCACTGTTGTGGAACACGGCCGCCCTCACCTACGTCGACAATCGCTTCCCGACCGACCTTATCTTCAGCGCGGCCGCCGGACATTCGATTGACTACTACTTCATCTATGGCCCGGAGATGGATACGATCATCCACGAGTACCGGAGCATGACTGGACACACGCCGCTGCTGCCCAAGTGGGCCTATGGCTTCTTCCAATCGAAGGATCGGTATGTATCTCTGGACGAGATTCAGAAGATCGCGCAACGGTATCGCGCTGAGCACATCCCGCTGGACGCGATGGTGCAGGATTGGTTCTGGTGGAAGAAGGAGGGAGATCCGGAATTCACCAGCAATTACCACGATGTGCCCAAGGATCTGGAAGCGTTGCACAAAGAGAACGTGCATACCATGATTTCCGTGTGGGGCCTGCTCGATCCAGAGTCCGAAACCTATAAGACGCTGGAAGCGAAACACCTCATGATTCCCGGCGCGCATGTGTACGACCCCAGCAGCCCGGAAGCGCGCGATATCTATTGGGACCGGTTGCCGGGCAAACTATTAGCGCAGGGATGGGACGCGTTCTGGCTCGATAGCGCCGAGCCAGAAGAGGTTTGGCCGCACATGGGGGATGCCATCTTGCGCAGCAAACAGCTTGCCATCGGCAACGGCGCCGAGTACACCAACGTGTTTCCGCTGCTGCATACCCTTGGGGTGCAGGATCACTGGAAGAAAACAACGGAGAGCAAACGCGTTTTTCTGCTCACGCGCTCCGCGTTCCTCGGCCAGCAGCGTGTCGGCGCCACGGTGTGGTCAGGCGACGTGTTTACCAGTTATTGGGCGCTCTCTCATCAAGTACCCGCCGGACTAAATTTCGCTCTCAGCGGGTATCCGTATTGGACAACCGACATCGGGGGCTACTGGCCTGCTTCCCCTGGCGTCATTGAACAGCCAGCCTATCAGGAACTCTATACACGCTGGTTCGAGTTCGGAACTTTCTGCCCTATCTTCCGTACACACGGCCATCGGCCGAACAACGAGCTTTGGACATACGACAAGGTCGAGCCCACACTGATCCGATACGACAAGCTTCGCTACCGGCTCATGCCATACATCTACTCGCTCGCATGGAAGGTCACCAACGAGGATTACACCATTCAGCGCCCGCTCGTGATGGATTGGCGCACGGACGAGAAGACGTGGAATATCAGCGATGAGTTCATGTTCGGTCCTGCTCTTCTGGTCAACCCGGTTTTGAAGGCCAATGCCACTCGTCGCAGTGTGTATCTGCCCGCATCGCCGAAGTGGTATGACTTCTGGACCGGAGACACCACCACAGGCGGCCAGGAGATCGAGGCTGATGCACCGCTCGACCGCATGCCGCTCTACGTGCGTGCCGGATCCATAGTTCCCATGGGGCCGGAGATCGAGTACGCGGCACAGAATCCCGGCGGTCCCATCGAGCTGCGTATTTATCGCGGAGCCGACGGCGCATTCAACCTGTACGACGATGCGGGTGACAGCTACGACTATGAGCACGGTCAACATGCCGTGATTCCTACGCGTTGGAACGACAGCACCGGAGTCCTGACGATTGGCGCCCGTGAAGGCTCTTATCCCGGAATGGTCGAGAAGCGCACGCTCCGAATCGTCCTCGTCGGAAGCGGACACGGAACTGGCGGTGACGTGACGGACAAGGCGGATAAGGTGATCGCGTATGACGGCAGGGAAATCAGCGTGAACATTCGATAATGCAAAGTGCCTGATGGCGATGCTCATGCCGCTTGGTTGCATCGCCATCAGGGTTGATTACCGGGGTGCTTTTTTCCCCGGCAATCAGGTTGTCAATCGTGATTCCAACGTGCTCCAGACTCGGCCACCCGCGCTTACCCGCTATTCGGGCAAGGCGATTTGGCCTTCGATATTGAACTTCCCGCTCACAGTTGGCGCCCCTGTATCAGGCTGGCCTCCACCGATGCTGACTGTGTAATTGCCTGGCGCGATGATCGGATTACCACTCTCGGTCACCATACCCAGATCGCGGTCCTTCAACTCGAAATGAACCTTCTGGCTTGCTCCCGCTTCGAGATGAATGCGCTGGAATCCGCGGAGAGCGATTTGAGGCGCACCCTTGACAGCAGGGAACTTGAGATAGACCTGGACGGCCTCATCTCCCGCGACCTTGCCGGTGTTGGTCACCGTGACATCGGCGCCGACAGGTTGTCCCGCGGCCACAGCCTGCGTGGGGATACTGAGGTCGCTGTATTTGAATGTTGTGTAGCTGAGCCCATAGCCAAATGGATAGAGTGGCTTGCCACTGAAGTACCGATAGGTCCGGTTTGCCATCCCGTAATCCTCGAAGTTGGGCAATTGGTTGACGCCGGTGTAGAACGTAACCGGCAGCCGTCCCGCAGGATTGTTCTTGCCGCTCAGCGTCTCAGCGACAGCTGCTCCACCTTCTTCGCCGGGGTACCATGCTTCGAGAACCGCGTTTGCATGTTGGTTGATCCAATTGACGGCCAGAGCGCTGCCATTTATAAGAACAACGGCGACTGGCTTGCCGGTGGCTACTACACCTTCAACCAGTGCCTCTTCCTGCGCGGGAAGATCGATGCTGGTGCGATCTCCGCCGAGGAATCCAGGCTCGGTGACCGGCATTTCTTCGCCTTCAAGCGAGCTCGTGATGCCTACAACGGCTATGACGGCATCGGCATTCTTTGCCGCTGCAATAGCCTCAGGTGAAGGAATGTTGCTGACTTTGGACCAGATCAACTCTGCGTTCGGCTTACCGCCATTCATATTGCCGTAACTGAGGCTGAGTGCAACTTTCTGCCCCTTCTCCAGATGGACACGACCGACACTTGAGTTGACTTCCGCGCCACCGAACATCATCGCCGCCTGCTTGTTGTCAATCGACAGTCTTGCGAAACCCATGCCACGCACGCCGACGATGTAGTCGCCGGAATCTGGGGGCGTCAGAAATCCCGACCATTGCACGCCAAAGGACTTTCTTCCGGCAACCTCCGACGGCAAATTGCTGTCGCTGAGGTTGACGTTCGGCTCAGTACGGCTGGCGATTGGCGCCGGGGCTGGGGGCTGGGCTTCACCGGGGAGCGGCGGCCGGCCTCTCATCATGCTTTCGCTGTAGTCCGCCTTGAGGCCGGGCTTGCCATCGGGAGTGGTGAGAACATTGTTTGGAATGGGGTTTCCATCGCTACGCAGGAACTGGGTTCCGGGGACGTAGGTAATCGCCGCGTTCGGGAACTCGGCCTTAAGACCTTCCATGATGGAGACGATATGCGTAGGCTGACCGGCATAGTTGCCGATCAGGGGCCTTGTCTGGTCGGCGAGCGGACCTACGACGGCAATCTTCTTGATCTCCGGTTTGAGCGGAAGCATACCGTCGTTCTTGAGCAGAACCATCGCCTCATTCGCGAGTTTGCGGGCCAGGGCGCGGTGTTCAGCGCTGTCAAGTTCCTTGGGGTCGATCTTGGTGTAAGGAACCATCTCCGGCGGGTCAAACATTCCAAGCTTCATGCGAGCGGTAAACAGGCGAATCAGCGCCGTGTCCAGCGTGCTTTCAGGCAAGTACCCTTCCTGCACGGCTTCGACATAGGTCTTGTCGGTTGGATTGCCACCGCACTCGTTATCCATCCCCCGGATCACGGAAATGGCCGAGCCCTGCGCCTGGGTTGGACGATAGCGATGATTGGCGGCAATGTCTCGAACCGCTTCGCAGTCCGAAACAACATACCCCTGGAAGCCCCATTTGCCGCGCAATTGATCCTGTAGCAGGTACTGGTTGGCACACGCTGGCTCGCCATTGATTGCGTTGTAAGCGCACATTACTGAACCGGCCTTGCCTTCCACGATGGCCGCGCGGAATCCAGGCTCGTAGGTATCCACCTCGTCGTGTTTGCTCACATCCACATCGGCAAAGTGCCGCGTCGGCTCCGGGCCACTGTGTACGGCGTAGTGCTTGGGTGTCGCAATCGCGCGGTAATACTTCGGATCGTCGCCCTGCATTCCGGTGACGAAGGCAACCCCCATGCGCCCGGTGAGGAATGGATCTTCGCCGTAGGTCTCCTGTCCGCGGCCCCAGCGCGGGTCCCGGAAAATATTCAGATTCGGGGCCCAGAAGTCCAGGCCGCCGTAGATGCCCGTGTGTCCGTTCGCCGTATCCTGCACATGCTTAATACGTCCCTCGATACCAATCTGGGTCGCCATGGCATGAATTCCTGGTGTATCGAACGTCGCAGCCAGACCGACCGGCTCAGGGTATTCGGTTACGCCCTGGTCGATCACGCCGTGCAGGGCCTCGCTCCACCATTGGTATGCAGGAACATTGAGCCGTGGAATTGCCGCCGAGTTGTTATGCATTTGCGTGCCCTTCTCGGCCAGGGTCATGCGATGCACCAGGTCGGTGGCCCGTTGCTCGGGTGACAGATTTTGGTTCATGTAGGGCAGACTCGCCGTATCCTGGGCAACTGCGGATTGCAGAATTAAACCAAAGAAAAGCGTTCCCGTGCAGGCGACGATGCCTGCAACAATTCGCGTCATGCGGTTTTTCATATTGTTTCTCCAAGTTAGATGTGAGCGGCCACTAAATTTCACTGTGCTACTGGAAACTGGTAAATGTTCACGCTGATGGGCGCCACGGTGATCGTTGCCGGAGCGTTGCCGATGGAAGACTCCTTGATCGCGCGCCGCGGCGCTTGTCCTGCACGGTTGACGTCGTCGGCATTGTTGGCGGTCAACTGCCACAGTGTAGATGGTCCACTACGCTCGATGAATCCGCCGGAGAAGTACTTTGAAATCGGCACCCCGATTTGGCTGCGTCGATGTTGGGCGTGATAGTTTCCCCAGGAGCGTCTGGAGTAGCGCCGCGCGCCTTGCTGCTGCAACCGTAGAATCCAATGAATACCCAAACTGCCATTAGCGCGCCAACGCTGCTTGCAAGAGGCGCCATGCGCGAGGCATTGTGGTCATATCCTTCCTCCTTCCCGCTGCAACATCTGCTGGCGCCGTACCTGACAGTACGAGGGATCGCTGTCATCGAAAAGAGCCTGGCTACTCTTTTCATAGAGACACCCGCAGCTGCAATCGAGCGATGAATGGACGTCTCAGCATGAGAAGACTTCCGGTGTAAGCATAGTCGCGGCTTCGTTTCTCACTCGGCAATCGTTTACTGGGAGCAGAAGTAAATCGTTTTTTCGACCAAGGGCATACTATCCACAAACCATAAGGCTGAAAAGCGGAATTTTTCGAACTTTATCATCGATATTTTAGATGTTGCTTCCGCCGCGTGCCTTCGAGCGTCTGCCTACTATCCTCACTTTGGCAGTTGATTGGGCGGCGGTGCTACCGCGTTGCACAGGAATACGCTTTCTTAACGAGGAGCATTTCGACTCATGGCCAGACAATGGTGTGGGACAATGTATGCCGCATGGTCGATGATCCCGAAGGGGACGCACTGAAGATCCTGACGAGTTGAGTGTATCTTATTTCTCTTGGGAAGGAGCAGTTCCGACTAGGTGATCCATCCTTGCTGTCATTCTGAGCAAAGCGTAGCGCGGTCGAAGAACCTGCTTTTGCATTCCGGCGCAAGGGTGGGAGAAATCAGCACTATTTGAGGGCCGAATAAATAAGCGAGTCCCGGTTTCAGAAATGCTATTCTGACTGTAAAATCGCTTGATGCGCGGGGCAAACAGACAGCCTATCGTGCAGTTACTATTGCCGGTGCGAGAAAGCTCGCTTTTCTCTCGCCGGCCAATTCTCTTGGAGGAAGTGCAAGTTCATGTTCAATTCGGTTCCGCGGCGCCTTTCAATCTTTGCCATTGGTCTCTGTGTGGCTTCATCTGCCTTATCTCTTGCGGCTCAATCGCAACAGGCCCCATCTCGAACCATTGTCGTGAATCTCAAAGACTCAACGGGGCCGGTGGATCGCTTCTTCGATCTTTCAGTCGGGTCCGATTTTCCGGGCACGCTGATTCGCGATGACAGCCAGGCACAGCTCAAACTCACTGCGGACGAACTCGGCTTTCGCTATATCCGTTTTCATGCGATCTTTCACGACGTGTTGGGAACGGTTCGAATCGAAGATGGCAAGACCGTCTACAACTGGTCGAAGATCGACCTGCTTTACGACGACTTGCTGGCCCGGCATATCAGGCCGTTTGTCGAGCTCGGTTTCACACCGAAGGCGCTTGCCACGTCGCAGAACAGCGTCTTCTATTGGAACGGCAACACATCGCACCCGAAACCGGAAGCTTGGCGCGACCTTGTCGATGCTTTTATCAAGCACATCGAGGAGCGCTATGGAAGAGACGAAGTGCGCACGTGGTTTTTCGAAGTGTGGAACGAGCCCAACCTGTCTGGTTTCTGGGAAGGTGGCGATCAGAAAGCATACTTCGAGATCTACGATCTGACTGCGAAAACGGTCAAGTCCATTGACCCTGCGTTACGGGTCGGAGGACCTAGCACTGCTGGCGCTGCATGGGTTCCAGAGTTTCTCGCACATGTGAAGCAGAGCGGCGCTGCTGTTGACTTCGTGTCAACGCACACGTACGGCGTTCAAGGCGGCTTCCTCGATGAACAGGGGAAGTCCGATACTAAGCTAGATCCGTCGCCGGACGCGATCATAGGCGACGTGCGGCGTGTTCGTAGGCAAATTTCGGCTTCGCCGTTTCCAGGGCTTCCGCTGTACTTTACTGAATGGAGCACAAGTTATACGCCGCGCGACTCGGTGCATGATTCCTACATCAGCGCGCCGTACATTCTTACCAAGCTCAAGGCCAGCCAGGGATTGCTGCAAGGCATGAGTTACTGGACTTACACCGATCTGTTCGAAGAACCCGGCCCTCCGACGGCGCCGTTTCAAGGAGGATTCGGGCTTCTGAACCCGCAAGGCATTCGCAAACCGGTGTTTTTCGCTTACAAGTACCTTCACGCACTTCAGGGCGACAGCCTCAAGACAAGCGATCAGCAAGCAATGCTGGCTAATCAGGGCGGAAATGTTGCGGCGGTAATTTGGGACTTCGAGCAGCCTGACCAGAAGGTCAGCAATCGGTCCTTCTATACAAAGCTCATTCCCGCGCATGAGGCGGCGCCCGTACAGTTGCAGGTAACGCATCTTGCGCCGAATTCGGCTTATCGCCTGGAAGTTTTTCGCACTGGCTATCGTGCCAATGATGCTTATTCTGCTTACATCGAGATGGGCTCTCCCAAGGAGCTGACTGCGGCGCAAATCTCGCACCTGAACGAACTAACACGCGATCTTCCAGAGATCGATAAGGCCGTGCGAAGCGGTTCTGAGGGCACGGTTGAATTCTCGATCCCGATGAACAGCAATGACATTGTGCTCGTGCAGCTGAAACGCAGCCGGGGGAGCCATTGAGCGAACAAGAGTACGATCTTTTGTTTACGAACGAGTCGAGGAGCAAGAACATCTACCGAGCAAGCCGCCGAAGTAGAGGCGGCATGTCGCTCAGCAAACTCGCGCTGTCACTGATCCTCCTGGGCATGTTGAGTGCTGTGTCTGTGGCTCAGAATGCTTCTGCGCATCCAAACTGGCCGGGACCTGGACAACTCTTTGTGGGGGCTTGTTATCAGCCCATTGATCGCACACCAGAGCAGATTGATCGTGACATTACGATCATGAAGCATGCGGGATTCAACGTCGTGCGCATGGGGGATTTGTCGTGGGACTCGTTTGAACCGTCGCAGGGCAAGTTTGAATTCGAGTGGTTCGACAAGGTGATGGACAAGATGCAGGCCAACGGGATCAAGGTGATCCTGGATATTCCGGGGTCGCCAGCGCCCATCTGGTTGCATCGTATGTACCAGGGCGTTGATATCGTCAGCCAAAATGGCGCGCGCCTTCCACCTGCAGAGCGTTATATGGATAACATCAGCGATCCCGATTATGTGCGCGAGGTAAGGATTCTGGCGGACGCGCTGACCAAACGCTATGCCCATCACCCAGCGGTGATCGCTGTCGGCTACGACAACGAAATTGGAAACGGTTTCATGTCGTATTCGGAAGCCGATCGGCAGCGGTTCATCACCTGGCTTGAAAGAAAGTACGGAAACATCGACGAACTCAACAAGGCCTGGGCGACACAGCGGTGGTCACGCCGGTTGAACAGCTTCGAGGATGTCGACCTTCCGCTCGCAGATGGGCCTGGACCTGCTGAGCGCTATCTGGATCTTCATCGCTATTGGTCCGATGTCACGGTAGCACGGCTTGAGGAACTCGATGCGATTCGCCAGCGCAATACGCCGAATCTTCCATCGATCTCGAATCTTTGGGATAACGCATCGAGGCGAGGCTTCGATTATCTCGCCACGTACAAGTCTTACGTGTCCTACGGTGCTGAGGGCTTCTATCCGGGTGACCCGGTCAGTGGCGCGTTTGGGGCACTGATGACGAAAGGCGATCTAGACACACCGATCTGGTTCAACGAATTCACCGCAGGTGGTGGAGGTTTCTACGGAACGCCGGGCCGAAGCCGGATGTACGCGTATCTCGGGCTCATGATGGGCGCCCAAGGGACGCTCGCATGGACGTTCAACAGTCATCTTGGAGGAGAAGAACAGGCGCTCTTTGGCCTGGTCGACCACGACGGCACTCCCTCCTGGAAAGTTGACGAGTTCGCGCGTATCGCTTCCGAATTCAAACAGCTTTCGAAACTCGGATTTCCACGCTACACACATCCAGAAGTGGCCATCGCATATTCATTCGATTCCTTCATCGATTCAAACCCGAACGGTCCCTCCAGCACGACACGTCAATACTTCAAGCCTTCGTATACGGAGCAGGTACAAGGAGCCTTTGAGCCTCTCTTCCGCGCAAACATCGATACCGCGATCATCAACATCGGGCACGACAGCCTGTCGCCCTACAAACTGGTCATTGTGCCGGCCGATTACGTGATGGATGCGGCAAGTGCGAAGGCCCTTCAGGACTACGTGAGCGGAGGCGGCACTGTTCTGATGACCGCGTTTTCGGCCAAGGTTGACGAGCACGGACAATGGTTCAACACGCCGTTGCCTGGCCGCTTGAGCGATGTATTTGGGCTGAAGACAAATGCGTTCTACGACATTCCCGCGGCACTCAAACTCCAGTTAGGTGGTGACTCGATCGAGACCGGAGTGCACCACTATGAAGTTCTTGAACCGTCTACTGCCAAGGTCGTTGCACGATTCACGAATACCGCAGACAATGCTCCTGCTGTCACGATCAACAAGTTCGGCAAAGGAAATGCGATCTATCTGGCGACGGAATCGAATCCATCCGCGATCGGACCGCTGATGAAGTACCTCTACACGGTTGCGGACATTCAACCGGGACCAAAAACTCCCGAGGGAGTTTACGCAAGGGTTGTCGATGGCCGGACTCTCTTTGTAAATACAACAGGGGAAGAGAAGAGAATCCCCATCACCGGCGTCAAAAAAGGGATTATCAGCAATCGCGTGTTCGAGCAGACTGTGGTTCTTGGTCCAATGGAAGTGGATCTCATCCAATGATCGATCATCTCACGCCGTGGCTGGCGGCGCCTTCATTCGGCCGAGCAGGTCAAATGCAGGCATTCATTTCGTGCGCGTTATCCCATGCTGAGCACGAACAGTGGCGTATTGAAGCGGCTGTTCCCGTACTCCCGGCATATCTTCGATAACTCCGCAACGCGTCAATCAGATCAGGCGTTATCTCCATCAGGTTCTTTGTCCAGAAAATACGTGTAAATAACGTAATAACGCTTTCCGACCGTAAGGTGCTCCGGAGCAAAGTTGCCATGTCGGAGGCTCCTCGGGTTTCAATTCCCTTGGCCAGCTCGACCAGCTCCGTCGGCTCAATCTCGGCAATGGGGCGCGACCCAAGAACAGGGTAGACGTTCGCCCGGAGCCGGTTCCGGGTGGTTGCAGCGTGACGAGCGCTCTTGTCTCCCCGCCAGTGCTCCAGCCGTTGCTCGGCAATCTTCTCGAAGGAGTGCTCCGTGACGACCATGACGGCGGTCTTCTCGGCTTTGCGCTCAGCCATCGGATCAATGCCGTTGGCCAGCCGTTTTCTGGCCGCATCGCGGTTCTCATGAGCTTCGGCCAGCGAGATTTCGGGGTAGCGGCCCAGCGCCATCAATTTTTCCGCACCTTCGAAGCGGTACTTCCAGCGCCAAAGCTTGCCGCCTGACGGAGTGACCATCAAGTGAAGGCCGCCGCCGTCTGACAGCTTGAAGGGCTTATCTCCGGGCTTGGAGCGCCGGATTTCGGTATCGGTGAGCGCCATCGGGAATCCCTCCCAAATATCCGAAAGTGGAAATTCCCCCACATCCGGAAAATCTACCCCCATCTATACCCCCACGGGAGCATGGCTTCCGCGATACGCCTCAGGACGTAAAAATACAAAAACCGCTGATTTATCAGCGGTTTATCGATCCTTCTAGGATGTCTTCGGATGTCTCTGAATCAAATCTTGGTAGGCACGACTGGACTCGAACCAGCGACCTCTTCCGTGTCAAGGAAGCGCTCTAACCAACTGAGCTACGCGCCTGCAAAGCAATATTAGATAGTCTATCAGGATCGGGGCCGCGGGGAAAGATGGGCTATTGCGTCTGCCATGCTGTACCATCGTTGATTATCGAAGAACTCCCCTCCGTTTTGGAGCCGGGTTACGGAATTTTCAAGATACGGCGCGGCCGTCTGCGCTTTTGCTGCTGGTACGCCCTTGCTCCTGATCGTTCCGCGATTCGGTCCGGCCTGGGGTCCGTCGCTTCGTTTTCGTGCTCGTTGAACCTGCCATGACCGACGTTTCCAGCTCGCGTTTGAGTCCATTCCGCACCGCTCCAAACCTGCTCACGCTGTTGCGCATCTGTCTCGCGCCGTTCCTGGTCGCCGCCATCCTCGACGACCACTATGCGCTGAGTTTCGGCCTCTTTGTGGCGGCTGGATTGACCGACGCGCTGGACGGCGCGCTGGCCCGCGTGCTCAAGCAGCGCACCACGCTGGGCGAGTACCTCGACCCGGTGGCCGACAAGCTGCTGCTCAGCACGCTGTTTCTGGTGCTGATGCATCAGGGACTCATTCCGGCGCGGGTCACCGTGCTGGTCTTCGGCAGGGATGTGGGAATCCTGGTGGTTGCGGCCATTCTGTATGCGGCGGTGGGCAGGCGGGAGTTCAGCCCCAGCATCTTCGGCAAGGCCAACACTCTTGCCCAGGTGACCGCGGTGGCCGCGGTGCTGATGCATCAACTGACCCCTGACCGCTGGGTCGCAGGCGTGCGCTCCTTCGCGCTCTATGCCACGATGGTGCTCACTGTGGTCTCGGGACTCCATTACGCATGGGTCGCGGCCAGGCGAGTGGGCGCACCAGCAGCCAATGGCCGCGGCACTAAGTAAATCGGGATTGGCTCACTTTCTCAGTTGTCGTCTGCGGCGTCCTCTGTTTCAGCGGTTTCTTCAATCTCCATATCGCGAAACTCTTCGGAGTCAAAGACCTCGCCACAATCCAGGCATTCGACAAACTCGGTGTCGTCGTGCCGGGAAACGATTCGTACCCTGGGGTGCTTGCAGATGGTTGCCATCGGTTCGTGGTCGTTTGGATGAACTACTCTTTCCGCCAGATTGTATCGGTCTTTTCAGTAATTTGGAACGGGTATTTGTTGAATCTTCTTGTTCCCCCCTCAGTTTTTTCCGGGAAGGGTCCAGAACGATTTCGGGCTCAGCTTGAAATACCGACAGAAATGGTCGTATACTGAATGCGGACCGAAGAAGTCGGATATTGACATGCTCAAGTTGACCAAAAAAGCGGATTACGGATTGATGGCGCTCAAGTACCTTGCCGAGCACCCTGAGACGCCCGCGCTGAGCGCGAAAGACGTTGCAGACGCCTATGGCATCCCGGCGCAACTGCTGGCCAAGATTCTGCAATTGCTTACCAAGAACGGTCTGCTCCGCTCCCATGCCGGCATGAACGGCGGCTACGCCCTGGCGCGCGACGCACGCGAGATTTCGGCCTACGAGGTGATTCATGCCATCGACGGGCCGTTCTTCATTACCTCCTGCACCAAGGGCAAGAAATCCTGCGAGCTGACCCCGAGCTGCACCATCAAGGAGCCGTTGGCGCGGGTGAACGAGACCATCGCCGGAGTGCTCAAGAGCATCAGCATTCAGGATCTGGCGGAGCACGAGCAGCCCGCCGGACGGGCTCATGAGGCAAAAGGGCTCGTGGAACTAACTCTGTAACGAAAGTTTTCCCCTCCGCGCCGAGCGGAGCATTGATGAGGATGGAGATCATAATGGACACGCCGAGCACAGTTGCCAGCCAAGTGGAAGTGCCGGAGGGCGTTAGCCTTCCGATTTATATGGATAATCACGCCACCAGCCCGCTCGATCCCCGAGTTCTGGATGCGATGATGCCCTACTTCACCAGCAAGTTCGGCAATGCGGCCAGCCGCAACCACTCTTTCGGATGGGAAGCGGAGCAGGCCGTCGAAACGGCGCGCGAGCAGATTGCGCGGCTTATCGGCGCCACCGCCAAGGAGATCATCTTCACCTCCGGCGCTACCGAGAGCGACAACCTGGCCATCAAGGGCGTCGCGGAGATGTACCGCGAGCGCGGCAATCACATCATCACCCAGGTCACCGAGCACAAGGCGATTCTCGACACCTGCAAGCGGCTTGAAAAGCACGGCTACCGCGTCACCTATCTCCCAGTCAAAGCCGACGGGCTAATCGATCTCGAAGACCTTCGCCGGGCCATGGACGACAAGACCATCCTGGTCTCGATCATGGCGGCCAACAACGAAATAGGCGTACTGCAGCCCATCGCCGAAATCGGCAAGCTCTGTCATGAAAAGGGCGTTCTCTTCCATACCGACGCAGTGCAATCGGTGGGCAAGGTTCCGGTCAATGTAATCGCCGACAACATCGACTTGCTGTCGCTCTCCGGCCACAAGATTTACGGACCCAAGGGCGTGGGCGCGCTTTACGTTCGCCGCCGCAACCCGCGGGTGCAAATCGCCGCGCAAATCGACGGCGGCGGCCACGAGCGCGGCATGAGGTCTGGCACCTTGAACGTGCCCGGCATCGTGGGCTTGGGCAAGGCCTGCGAAATCGCCCAGCAGGAAATGGCCACTGAGGCGGCATTCCTCACCGGCCTGCGCGACCGGCTGAAAAACAAGCTCGAGTCCGAGCTGGACTACATCCATGTGAATGGTTCCATGGAGCACCGGCTGCCCGGCAATCTGAACGTGAGCTTTGTCTACGTCGAGGGCGAATCGCTGCTGATGGGCATCAACGACGTCGCAGTTTCCAGCGGTTCGGCTTGCACTTCTGCCACGCTCGAACCGTCTTATGTATTGAAGGCACTCGGGCTCGGCGACGACGTCGCGCACAGTTCTATCCGTTTCGGGCTGGGCCGCTTCAACACCCAGGCCGAGGTGGACTACGTGGCCGCCAAGGTGATTGATGTGGTGAAGAAGCTGCGCCAGCTTTCCCCACTCTACGAGATGGTGAAAGACGGCATCGACCTGACCAAGATTCAATGGGCCGCGCACTAACCACCTGCGGTGGGGCCAGCGGCCTTCGGCACCGCGACAAGGACAGGATACCTTGTGATTGGTGTTGTTTTGAAAGGGCGCGGCTTTAGCCGTGCCACAAGGACGACATAAGAAACGCGGGCTTTAGCCCCTGAGGGAGTGCCCGCACAAGCAATCGATTTTCCGATTCGGAATGCGCGTCTGCCGAATCAAACGAATGTACAGCGGCTTCCCCCGCAGAAGGACGGAACACATGGCATACAGCGACAAGGTAATCGATCACTACAACAACCCCCGCAATGTGGGCCAACTGGACAAGAGTTCGACGGAGGTCGGCACGGGTTTGGTGGGCGCGCCAGAGTGCGGCGACGTCATGCGCTTGCAGATCCGCGTGAACCCCGAAACGCAGGTCATCGAAGAGGCCAAGTTCAAGACCTTCGGCTGCGGCTCGGCCATCGCCAGTTCTTCGCTGGCCACCGAGTGGATCAAGGGCCGGACCGTGGATAACGCAATGGCCATCAAGAACACCGACATTGTGAAGGAACTGTCGCTGCCGCCGGTCAAGATTCACTGTTCGGTGCTGGCCGAGGATGCTATTCGCGCGGCCATCGGCGACTGGAAAAAGAAGAACAGTATTGCGGAAACGGCAGACGCCGCTGCAGTTGCCGTGGCGCGGTAAGGAACAGTTGATTCGCCCGGCTTTGAAAGGGCATGGCTTCAGCCGCGTCCTTTCAAAGCCGGAGAGGTCGATTGAGAGAAAAGGGAACTATGTCGAACATGGTGACGATCGAAACACAACCGTCGCAGGCGCCAATCGCGGCCGCGACGCACTCTGCCCCACCGCAGGCGGCGCCGAACCAGGGCTTGCAGGTGACCGAGAAGGCCATCAAGCGCATCCGCATCGCCATGGCCAAGGAAGGCATCTCGCCCACTGAAGGCGGGTTGCGGCTGGGCGTGATGGGCGGCGGATGCTCGGGGCTTTCTTACTCCATCAAATTCGATACGCAGCCCCACGACCGCGACCGCATCTACGAGTTCGACGGCGTGCGCGTCTTCGTCGACCCAAAATCGTTTTTGTATCTGCACGGCATGACGCTGGATTACGAAGAGACCTTGATGCGCCAGGGCTTCAACTTCATCAATCCGAACTCCACGCGCTCCTGTGGCTGCGGTTCGTCGTTCTCGTCGTAAGGATTTTTTTGTCGGGCCCCTCGTCGATTTCAAGGGATCCCGTTCAGCAGTTGGCGTTTTTTGAAAGGTACGGGCTTTAGCCCGTACATCAAGGGCAAAACGAGAGATCGGGGCTTTAGCTCCTGAGGAAAATCTCTTGCTGGCACTTCCGTTCCCTCGGCGGCTAAAGCCGCGTTGATTTTTGCATTATGTCCGTGCGGGTTAGAACCCGCACCTTTCATAGCTCGCAGTTTTTAAGCAAGCAGTAAGAGTGCAATTATGTTCAAGGTTCTCGATTCAGCGGTTCCCATAGCCTGTTGGTCCTGTTCCATCGGTCACAACGACTCGACTCTCTTCTGTCCGCATTGCAGCAAGATTCAGCCTCCTCCCGGCGGCGATTTCTTTCAGGTTTTCGGCCTGGATCGCCGGTTTCAGATTGATCTCTCCGCTTTGGAGCACGAGTTTCACCGCCTCAGCCGCAAGGTGCATCCCGACCGCTTTGCCCGCGCCGGCGACAACGAGCGCCAATGGAGTCTGGCAGACACTGCGCTGCTCAACGACGCCTATCGCACTCTCAAGGCCCCCCTCAGCCGCACCGAATACCTGCTCAAGTTGGAAGGCGCTGAGATTGGCCCCGATCTCAGCCCGGACCCGAGCCCCGATCAAAGCGGCCCCGAATCCGGCGACAAGGCTCGAAAGGCCCCATCCCGCGTCCCCGACGATCTTCTTGAAGAAGTCTTTGACCTGAACATGCGGTTGGAAGAGATGCGCATGGCCCGCAAAATGGGCGAGAAAGACCCGGCGCTCGAAGAAAGCCTGTCTGCCGCGAAGAAGAAATTCGACAGCCTGCTTGAAGCGGTGGATCGGGATCTGCGCACCCAGTGGCAAGTGTGGGATGCGGGCGACAGCCCGGCCCGCCAAGCCGCGCAAAAAACGATGGTGGCGCAGCTTGACCGGCGCCGCTACCTCAGCAATCTGGTTCGCGACGTAAACGAAGTTTTGGGAGCTTGAAAGAAGAGCATGGCGGAAGGACGCGTAGTTGGAATTGACCTGGGAACCACCAATTCCCTGGTCGCTTATATGCAGGGCAATGCGCCGGTAGTCATTCCCGGCGTGGATGGCTCGAGCCTGGTGCCGTCGGTGGTGGCGCTTGACCCTCCCCCGGCCGAGGGCGGGCGTTCCACGGTCACCGTGGGCAACACCGCGCGCCGTGCGCTCATCGAGACGCCGGAGCGAGTCATCTACTCCGTCAAGCGGCTCATGGGCCGCGACCTGCAGGAGATTCAGGACGAGCTAAAGCTCTTTCCCTTCCGGCTTGCCGAAGACCTGGAAGCGGGCCCACCCGATCCCAATGAAGTTCCGCGCATCAAGCTGGGCGAACTCAAGTTCACGCCACCTGAGATTTCGGCTTATATTCTGCGTCAGCTCAAGCGCAACGCCGAGCGGTACTTCGGCGCGCCGGTCACGCAGGCCGTCATTACCGTGCCCGCCTACTTCAACGATGCCCAGCGCCAGGCCACCAAGGACGCGGGGCGCATGGCCGGGCTTGAAGTGCTTCGCCTGGTCAACGAGCCCACCGCGGCTGCTCTGGCCTATGGCCTCGACCGCGCCAAGACGGGCACCATCGCCGTTTACGATTTCGGCGGCGGCACCTTTGACATCTCCATCCTCAAGCTGCGCGACGGCATCTTCGAGGTGCAGTCCACCAACGGCGACACCCACCTGGGCGGCGACGACATTGACAACCTGCTGCTGGCCATCGCGCTCAATGAGATTCACGCCGAGCACGGGGTCGATCTGCGCCGCCATCCGGGCGCTGTGCAGGCCCTGCGCAAGGCCGCCATCGACGCCAAGATCAGGCTTACAACCGAAGCTGCGGCCAGTTTCAACATCGAACTGCCCAACGGCGACCGCTACCAGCGCGAAATTCCCCGCGCGGTCTTCGAGCTGTTGATCGAACCCATTCTTGAGCGCACGGCCGGCCCCTGCAAACAGGCCATCGCCGACGCCGGCATCACGCCCGACCAGATCGACGAAGTGGTGCTGGTGGGCGGCTCCACGCGCATCCCCGCGGTTCGCCAACTGGTCGACGATCTCTTCCATCTCGCGGCCCGCGGCAAGAAGCCCCATACCGAGCTGAATCCCGACGAAGTGGTAGCCTTGGGCGCCGCGGTCCAGGCCGACATTCTGGCCGGCGCATCCAAGACCACCGAGGAGATGCTGCTGCTCGACGTGACCCCTCTGTCGCTGGGCATCGAGGCCCTGGGCGGCACCGTGGCGCGCATCATCCAGCGCAACTCCACCATTCCCGCCTCGGCCACCGAACACTTCACCACCGGCGTCGATGGCCAGACCAACGTGGCCATTCATGTCGTCCAGGGCGAACGCGAACTGGCCGCCGACTGCCGCTCGCTGGCCCGCTTCGACCTCCGGGGCATTCCCCCCATGAGCGCCGGCCTGCCGCGCATCGAGGTCAAGTTCCTCATCGATGCCGACGGCATCCTGCACGTAACGGCGCGCGAGCAGCGGAGCGGCCTGGCCGCGCAGATTGAAGTGAAAGCCACCTATGGCCTCACCGACGAGCAGGTCGAAAGCATGATTCTCGATTCCTTCGACCATGCCGAGGAGGACTTTACCAGGCGCCTGCTCATCGAAGCTCGCAACGAGGCGGAGACAATTCTCTCCGCGGTCGAGCGCGCTCCCGCGAACCCCGCATGGAGCCAGTTGACCGGCGAGGAGCAGGGCGCCATCGCCGCGGCTCGCGACCGGTTGGCCGCCGTCAAATTGGGTGACGATGCACCGGCGATTCGCTCCGCGACCCTGGCGCTGGACCAGGCCACGCGCCGCTTTGCCGAGCTGATGATGGAGGCCGCCGTCACCACCGCCATCCGCGGCAAAACCATGAACGCGGCCGGCGAGGAACTGGGCGAGCAAGTCACCGCTCCCCACGCCATGGCCCCGGCGGAGTTCAAGTAGCAGCCGCGTTAGCGGTGCAGGCGAAGATAGCTTGGTGCCCCATCCTTTCCGCGTTTTGTGCGGAAAGGGTGGGAAACCAAGCATGTGAACGCGAAAGAGGGACGGAATCCATGAGCGAAGCAACCGAAAAGACCATTCCCGCCGACAAACTCGTGCGCGTCACCTTTCTTCCCGAGGGCCGCACGGTCGAGTTTGAATACGGCACTCTGCCCTATGAGCATCACGGCAAGCCGATGTCGTTTCTCGACGTGGCTGAGAACAGCGGCATCTTTCTCGATCACGCCTGCGGAGGCGTCTGCGCCTGCTCCACTTGCCACGTGTGGATCAAGGCGGGCGACAGCGGTCTTACCCCTGCGGACGACGACGAACTCGACCGCCTCGACATGGCCGCCGATCAGCAGTTGAACTCCCGCCTGGGCTGCCAGGCTGTCATCACCGGCCCCGGCAACTACACGGTCGAGATTCCCAAGTGGAACCGCAACTACGTCGCCGAGGGCAAGCCGCTGGCCCTGGCCGACCAAAAGTAATTGACTAAACAGGAGTTGGGTGCTTTTTCCTTTCAAGCTGATGCTTACATTGCTTGTGTGCGCCCTCTGCTGCCTGCAGGGCCACGTCCAGTTGACCGAGACCGGCGCCGCAAATGTCCGGGAGCGAATCCTGATGGATGCCGGGTGGCATTTCGCCCTTGGCAATGCCGACAATCAGCACAAGGACTTTGACTTCGCGACAGTTTCATTCTTTTTCGCCAAGGCGGGTTACGGCGACGGCCCGGCCTCGCCCAAGTTTGACGATAGAACCTGGCGCACCGTGAATCTGCCGCATGCGCGCAGCGCCGGGCTTTGATGATTCCGCATGGGAGAAGGCGCGCGATCCCCGTTGGGATGAGCGTCGCATCGATCCGCCCGCTAGCGTCTTTCGTGGCGCATTCACTTTACCCGAAGGCGCGGAGGACGCGGCCTTCACATTGATGCTGCGCAGTGTGGGAGATACTCAGTCCATCTACCTGAACGGCCACGTGCTGGGGCTGAATCTGCCGCGCGATCCGGTCGGCTACACGTACACGCTGGACCATAGCCTGTTGCAGCCAGGGCGCAACGTGGTCACGATCTTTGCCACGCGCTTTACCGACAAGAGTGCGCAATCCTTCCAGTGGAACGGCACCGGCCCCGCGGCTCTCCAGATCGTCACGCCGGTCCCGCAATGGAAGCGCAGCGTCTTTAACGGGTTGGCGCAGGTCATCGTGCAGTCCACGCCGCAAGCAGGCGAGATCAGGCTGGCTGCTACGTCTCCGGGGCTGTCGCTGGCAGAGGCCGACATCGCTTCGCAATGATCGCCGGAGCCTCCCGGTAGTTAAAAGGAGGCTTGCTCGGTGCGCTGGATAATCTCCTCCTGCAAGGCCGGGGAGAGATCGCAGAAATAGTCGCTGTAGCCAGCCACCCGAACGATAAGGTCGCGGTACTGCTCCGGCTGCGCCTGGGCCTCCCTGAGCTTGGCCGCATTCACAACATTGAACTGCATATGGTGGCCGTCCAGCTTGAAATATGAGCGCACCAGACTGTGCAGGTTGTCGATTCCGGCTTCGCCCTCCAAAAGGCTCGGGGAGAACTTCATGTTCAAAAGGGTTCCGCCGGTCTTGATGTGATCCATCTTGGCGGCGGATTTGAGCACGGCAGTCGGGCCCTGACGGTCTGCGCCTTGAACCGGACTGATGCCTTCAGAAAGCGGCAGGCCCTTGCGGCGGCCATCGGCGGAAGCCAGGCAGACCTCGCCGAAGTAGACGTGGCATGTGGTGGGCAGCATCTCCACGCGGTAGGCGCCGCCCTTGGTGTTCGGCCGGCCATCTATGGCCTCAAACAGCATCCTGAAAGTGCGCGTCATCTCGCCATCGGCATAGTCGTCATCGTTGCCATATTTGTGAGTCTTGTTCACGAGCCGCTGGCGCAAGGTTTCCATGCCTTCGAAATCGCTGTCAAGGATGTGGATGAAGCTCGGCAGGGTCAGCTCGTTCTTGTCGAACACCACTTCCTTGAGCGCGGCTAGGCTGTCGCTGATGCTGCCGATGCCCACGGCCTGGATGAATGTGTTGTTATAGCGCGCGCCGCCGGCGTTGTAGTCCTTTCCCCGGGCGATGCAGTCGTCCGTGATGACCGAGAGGAAGGTGTGGGGCATGCGAGTGGCATAGAGGCGCTCGATCAATTGATTGCCACGTATCTTGATATCCAGAACATGGCAGACCTGCGTCTTGAGCGCGGCAAACAGGTCGTCATAACTCGTGAATGTCGCTGGATCTGGGGTTCTGGCGCCGATCTGTTTTCCGGTGCGCGGGTCGAGCCCCCGGTGCAGGGCCAGTTCCAGCATCTTCACCAGGTTGAAGTACCCGGTAAGGATGTAGGCCTCTTTGCCGAAGGCGCCCACCTCTACGCAGCCGGAGCAGCCGCCTTCCCGCGCATCTTCCAGGGTCTTGCCTTGGCGCAGTTGTTCTTCCACCACCGAGTCGGCGTTGAACAGAGACGGAAAACCGTAGCCCTTGCGGATGACCTTCAGCGCGTGCTTGAGCACGTTGTCCGGGGTCTTGCGGGAGATCTGCATGTTGCTGCTGGGTTGCAGCAGGTGCATCTCGTCGATGATTTCCAGAAGCAGATGGGTAAGTTCGTTGGAGCCGTCGGAGCCATCTCGCAGCAGGCCGGCCAGATTGATGTTGGCAAAATCCGTCAGGGTGCCGCTCTCTGCCGCAGTCACACCCTGCTTGGCGGGCGCCGTGTGGTTGTTGAACTTGATGAAGAAGCATTCCAGCAGTTCCTTGGTCTGTTCCCTGGTCAAGCTGCCTTCAGCCAACTCCTTCCGGTAGAAGGGCCAGAGGTGCTGGTCCAGATGGCCGGGGCTAAAGGCGTCCCAGCCGTTCAATTCGGTGATGACGCTGAGATGGCAAAACCAGTAGTACTGCAACGCTTCCTGAAAGTTAGTTGGAGCGTGGGCCGGAACGCGGCGACAGACGCTGGCGATTTTGAGCAGTTCCTGCCTGCGCACCGGGCCGGCGGTCTTCGCTTCCGCCTCGGCCAGCTCAGCGTAGCGCTCAGCCCAGCGCAGGATGGCATCGCAGGAGAGAGCCATGCCTCTCAATTCCTCGCGCTTGTCCAGGGCCTCTGGGTCCAGCTCGAAATCCAGCGCCGCAATGGCCTCGGCGATCTCGGCCTTGAAGTCCAGCATACCCTTGCGGTAGAGCTTGCCATCGGCCACCGTGTGACCGGGGGCGCGCTGTTCCATAAACTCGGTGAAGCAGCCGGCTTCATAAGCGTCGATCCACTCCTGAGGCACTTCCGCGAACATCTGGTCGCGCATGGAGCGTCCCTCCCAGTAGGGGATGATCTCCCGCCGGTAAAGTTCGATCACCGACGGATCTACCTTGTACCGGGTCAGCGGCCGGGAATCCAGAATCCGCAGGTCTTCCACGCTGTGGCAGGTCAGCTCGGGAAAGGTCGGCACGGCCTTGGGCCTTGGGCCGCGCTCGCCGACGATCAGTTCCCCCTCGCCCAGCCACATCTCCTTTTGCTCCACTACCGCGCAAAAGTTCATCCCTCTCAGCACGGGCATGCTGTGCTTGCCATAGTTCTCCCGGTAGAAGCGGGTGACAATCTCCGCCCTTTCGCCAGTGATGGAGGGCTTCGCCGCCAGGCTTTCCTGGCGGAGCTGTTCGGTGCGTTCGTTCATGGACGGCCTCCGGTGGTGGTCACAAGGCCCCTGGCGCGAAAGATTGCCGCCAGGGCTTCGAGTCTTTGCTGGGTGGGGGCTTCTAGCCCGGCCAGGATATAGGTCATGCCCATGCGGGCGAACTTGGGTTCTCCGATGCGGTGATAGGGAAGCAGATCCACCTGGCGAACCCCCGCCAAAGAAGAAAGGAGCCGGGCCGTGGCCTCCATGTTGCCGTCATCGTCATTTATGCCGGGAATGACCGGTATCCGGATATGAATCTCCGTGTGCATCCCTGAAAGGGCCTTCAGGTTGTCCAGGATGATCTGGTTCGATCGGCCGGTGGCCGCCTTGTGGCGTGTTTCATCCATCAGCTTTAGGTCATAGAGAACCAGCGACGACCGTTGCGCTGCCTCCCGCAAGTCTTTCCATGGGGCGTATCCGCACGTATCCAGCGCCGTATGCACCCCTTCGGCGCGCAATAGATCCAAGGCTTCGGTTAGGAATGCGGCTTGCAGCAGCGGCTCGCCCCCTGAAAAGGTCACACCCCCGCCAGATTCGTCGAAAAAGATCCGGTCTCTGAGCAGCAGCTTGACCAGGGTGGCAGGTTCCATCTCCTGGCCTACCTTTTGCAGGGCGCCTGTTGGGCAGGCCTCCAAATCACCGTCATTCAGCGTCCGGGTTCCGTGCCTCGCCAACTCTTCTTCGCTGCAAAGACCGCAGGCCATGCAGCGGTTTTCCATGCGCACGAACTCGGTCTTGGGCGTTCGGCTTTCCGGGTTGTGACACCACAAACAGCACAGCGGGCAGCCTTTCAGGAATACGGTGCTTCTCAGCCCTGGTCCATCCTGTAGTGAAAAACGCTGGATATTGAAGATCAACCCTTGGTTCATTCCGGCTCTGGCCTGTGTTTTGGCTCCCACTTCTTCCGCCCTTTGACAGGCGCCGCTGACTAGGAGACCCGACGATTGGAGATTACCGCCCGCACGTCGGAATAGCAAATTCAACGCCCGCCTCCGAGGCCCAACGCATATAAAAGTCCATCGATTGGAATGGTTTTCCCGTCCGTGTGAATTGGCCAATCAATGAACATCAGGGAAATCGCATGAAGAAAAGGCGCAGATTTCCTGGAGGATATAGAAGGTACTTCCCGTAGGATTGCTGAGTTGATTTTCTGTCTTCATGGAGGGTTTCATGGAGACCGACGGCAAGTTGTGATTGGCGGATGTGTTTGTTTCGATCAGTGATCCGCGGCAATCCGGTAAAGTTGAACACGATCTGGTCGAGTTGCTGGTGGTGGCGGTCAACGCGGTCTTGGTGGGAGCCGATACCTTCGTCGAGATCGAGTTATGGGCCAAGGAAAAGTTGGACTGGTTGCGCCGTTCTCTGCGGTTGGTCCATGGAATTGCTTCGCACGATACGTTCGGACGCCTGTTCGGGGTCATCGATCCGTGTCAGTTCGAGGCCGCCTTCCGGCGCTGGGTGAGCAGCGTTGTTCCCGCTCTGGGCGCGGATGTGGTGGCCATCGATGGCAAGACAAGTCGCCGTTCGGGCGGGGTGGATGCCACCGCACTGCATCTGGTTTCCGCCTTTGCCGCCGGAGCCGGACTGGTGATTGGGCAACGGGCCACGGCGGAAAAATCCAACGAGAAGACGGCCATTCCCGAGTTACTTTCAACTCTGGCGCTGGAGGGTTGCACGGTCACCA
>Ga0255353_1000153_pt1 | contig 44778 bp, 32 predicted proteins | sample HBST25metaG_FD_189941 | JGI IMG/M metagenome (GOLD analysis project Ga0255353, IMG submission 189941) | Peat soil microbial communities from Stordalen Mire, Sweden - H.B.S.T25 | ecosystem: Environmental > Terrestrial > Soil > Wetlands > Peat | place: Sweden: Norrbotten County, Stordalen Mire...
TGGTGCACGTCACCTGTCCGGGAACTGAGATCACCATTCACACCCAATACAAGTAGGCCGGGATCGCACGGAAGAGCGCGAAAGCAAACACTTCCAGTTCAACTCCGCGCCGGAACGCACGCAAAGAATCCGGCAAGCTGTGCTCAGCCTGCCGGACCCTTAGTTCCTACATTGTCGCTTGCTCTGAGGTTTCCCTAGTGTTTCTTGACGGGCTTCGGAGCGGGCTTCTTGGTAACCGGCTTGGCTGCGGGCTTGCCATGCTTCGGAGCTGGAATGACAACCGGCTTCTTGTGCGCAGGCGCAGCTTTGGCAGCAGCCTTGGGGGCGACTTTCGGCACAATCTTCACCAGCGGTTTTACGGGCGCCTTCACCGTGGGCTTGACCGGCGGTTTCACGGCGGTTGCCTTCACCGCAGCCTTGACAGGCGGTTTCACCGCTATCACCCTATCGACGAAAGCCGGCTTCTTCGCTGGCGCTGCGGCGGGCTTCGCCTTTGGCTGCGGCGCAACCGGAGCAACAGCAGGTTTGAGGCTGGATTTGGGCGCATGCGACGCTTGAGGCGCAGGCTCCGCCTTGTGCGGCTTGGCCTTTGCAGCAGACTCTTCCGCCTTCGCAGACGCCGGAGGTGCGGGCTTGGATTTGGCAGCCTTGGGGGCGTGCTTGGGCGCCGGAGCAGAACCTGGCCCTTCCTCGTCGCCTTCTTCTTCCGCGGACTCGCCTTCGTCAGCGGCATCGACGCCCAACGCCATCTTGGGCATGCTCATCCCCAAGTCCGCATCTTCGTCGTCGTCGCCGAGGTCATCCAGATCCTCATCCTCGTCGTCATCGTCCTCGGACTCATCCTCGTCGTCGAAGGAATGCTCCTTGATCTTGGCCTCGGCGCCGCGCTTGGCGCGAGGACGCTTGACCGTAACCTGGGGTGGCGGAGCAGGCGGCGAATAGGGCTCCAGGAAAGCGCGCAATTCTTCGGTGGTGCCCAGCTTGCCGTCCAGCAACTGAAGAAAGAGCGAATCCACAATCTCGCGATAGGTGGGCAGCTCCGGCGTGATGCGCATCTCCTGCATCAGCGCGTGGGGAATGCGCTGGCGGGTCTCCGGCCACACCTTCAGGAACAGGTTGAAGCGCTCCTTGACGGCCGCATCTTTGCTGGTAAACCCAAGCCAAAGAATCGCTTCCGGATCGTAGCTGGTAAACAGCTTGTAGCTCGTGGAGGGAGTCGCGTTCTCCTTGGCCAGCAACACCTTGGCAAAACCAGCCGCCAGCGAGTCGAGGCTGTTCCACTCCTCCACGAAGCCGGGACGCAGCATCAGTTTCTTGAGCCCGGCCAGGTCCTTGGCCGCCAGCTTGGCGGTGAGCAATTGAATCTGCGCCGCCGACATATCCGGATGCACACCGGCAACATTCAGCTCGACCGCCAGTTCGTGCAGGCTCTTCAGCTTTTCTTCGTCCGCCTTGGCAGAAGTCCAGGCCTGGTAAAGGACCTGCATCCACCCCTCGGTTTCGAGAGCTTGCAGGACTTTCAGCCCGTCTTCCTCGTGCCCAATCTGCTCCAGTTCCCGGCTGCGGGCCAGGGCGGAGAGGTGTTCGATGACACCTTCCTCCTTGGCGTTTTCATAGCGCGTGCGGGTGCGGGGATCCATCTCCCAGCCTAGCCGGGCCATGTAGCGCGTGGCGCGGATCAGTAGCGAGGGCTCTTCCAGGAAGCCGTAGTTCGAAACCAGGCGGATGGTCCGCGACTCGATGTCGGCGGCTCCGTTGAACGGGTCCATCAGCAGGCCAAACGATCCCTCGTTGAGAGAGATGGCCATAGCGTTGACCGTGAAGTCACGGTGGCGCAGAAATTCCTGAATGGAAGCCGGATGGTAAACGATCTTGCCGGGCTTTTGAAACTCGGTGCGGTGGGTACTCACCAGATCGACACGGACAGTGCCGGGAAAGCAGAGGTAGAGGGAGCGCGTCTCCGCGTCTTCACCCCACACTGTTCCCCCAAGCTTCTCGATCGACTTCCTGAGGCCCAGTGCATTGGTATGCAAAGCCACCTCAAGATCACGAACCGAGTGGCCGCTGGTCAGGTCGCGTACTGCGTCGCCGGTCAGAAAAAGAATGGTACCGGCTTCTCGGGCTGCTTCCCGCAACTGATGCAAGGCATTCTGCTGGTCGGCCGATAACCGGTTTTCCAGAAGATAGATGTAGTCGGGCATTTGAGTTTCCTGCTTCCGCCTGCTTGGGACCCCTCCAAGTGGCTGATATTGTTGACCTTACAGCACAATCTGGGATAGGTTGCAAACCAGTACTTTAACACAAGTCGCCTCAATTGACCAGAGTTATTGCACCAGATTCGTGGCCATTTCCCTTCCCCCGGGACCCCGGGTCCGTGCGACAATCCAGAACGATGGCTTCCGCGCGCAAACCTGTGATCGTCCGCAAGTTCTCCAGGGACTGGTGCGCCGGCTATGCCGCTCCATTCTTCGGCCAGGAGACGGCGGAACTCGAGCTCCTGGACCTGACCGGTAAGCTGCTCCACATCGGCTGGGGCGAAGTGAAGTGGGTCTGCTATGTGCGCGACTTCGCGGCTCCCTCTTCTGCCACAGACCAGGCCAATCCGGAACGGCTCCTGCACAAGCGCTTCGCCGTCCGGCCCCGCACCGCAGGCCTTTGGCTGCGCATGACACTGATGGACGGCGAGGAGCTGGAAGGCCTGGCGGCCAACGACCGTTCGCTGGTGGAGGGCGCGGGACTTTTCCTGACCCCGCCGGATACGCGCTCCAACACGCAGAGGATTTACCTGCCGCGGCAGGCGATCCTGACGCTTGAAGTGGTCGGCCTGATTGGCGCGGCGGGACGCAAACAGCCGGGCGCCCAACGCCGGACCGCCGAGCAGCCTGAACTGTTCCCGCGCGAGCCGGATGCGGCGGAGTAAAACGCTTCGTCCCGAAGTAAAGAGCTTCATCTCGAAAGGACCGGGGAATGAAGGTACGATCTTCCGCTGTTTCTCTTATCTGCAGTGCTCTCTTCTGTTTACCTCTTTCCGCAACCACCTGTGAAGGCTTGGCCAGCCTCTCTTTGCCGCACGCGGCCATCACCACGGCCAAGTCCGTGCCGTCGGGCCCCTTCCTTCAGGACGGGACCTCGCCCATCCCCAATCTGCCCGCTTTCTGCCGAGTCGCCGCCACTCTGACGCCCAGCCCCGACTCCAATATCCGCATCGAAATCTGGATGCCCGCCGTGGGCTGGAATGGCAAATATCAGGGAACCGGCAACGGCGGATTCGCCGGCACCATCTCCTATGGTTCTCTGGCCGGAGCCTTGCGCGGTGGCTATGCCGTGGCCAATACGGACATGGGAACCTCCAGCTCTGCGGTCCCCAGCGGCGACGGCCTCATCGGACATCCCGAAAGATGGGCTGACTGGGGATGGCGCGCCACCCACGAAATGACCATTGCCGCCAAAGAGATTGTCCGCGCCTACTACGGCCGGGAGCCGGAGCGCTCCTATTTCTACGGCTGTTCCACGGGCGGCGAGCAGGCCTTGATGGAGGCCCAGCGCTTTCCCGACGACTATGACGGGATTGTGGCCGGCGCCGCGGCCAACAACCGCACGCGGCTCCACATGGAGATTTTCTGGGCCTATGCGGCCGGAGCCAGGAACCTGGCTGACTACATCCCGGCGGCCAAGTTGCCGCTCATCACCGATGCCGTGCTGAATGCCTGCCCAAAAGCCAAGGCCGTGGCGACCGACACATTTTTGTCCAGGCCCGAGGACTGCAGCTGGGACCCGGCGTCCCTCCAGTGCGAGAGCGGCGGCGGTTCCAACTGCCTCTCCGCCGCACAGGTGGCAACCGTGCGAAGTCTCTACAACGGTCCGCGGAATCCTGCCACGCATGAGTCCATCTACCCCGGCGTGCCGCGCGGCAGCGAATTCGGCTGGACCGACGCCATGCCGCAGGTCGCCCGGCCACCCTACGATTCCCTCTTCAAGTGGGTCTTCGGGCCCGACTGGAACTGGCACAGCTTCGACTTCAACCAGGACGTGGCGACCGTGGATGCCCGTCTGGCGCCCATGGTCAACGCTACCAATCCTGACCTCAGTACGTTCATGGCGCACGGGCACAAGCTCATTGCGTACCACGGGACCGCGGACTGGCTCGTCCCGCCGCAAGGGTCGATCGACTACTACAAAACCGTACTCGACGCGCAGGCAGCCCCTGCGGCCCTCCACAACCAGAGTAAGGAAGAGGAGACCGAGACGTTTTTCCGGCTCTTCATGGTTCCCGGCATGGCCCACTGCAGTGGCGGACCCGGCTTGAACACGGGGGACTTCCTCCAATCCCTCGAGCGCTGGGTAGAAAAGGGCATCGAGCCCGCGCAGATTCCCGCCCGCCGCGTGGAAGAAGGCACGACCGTCGTGACCAGGCCTCTCTGCCCCTATCCTCAGACCGCCCGCTTCAACGGAACCGGCGATGGGAACGATGCGGCGAGCTTCACCTGCGCGGGCCCTGGCCGGAAAGGCGCCAATTGACGCGGGAACTGCCCACCTGGCCGACGCCGTATCCAGCCTCCAGGTGTGAACAGCCGCCCGTCCATTCCGCTACAATTCCAAGGATGAAGCTAGGCGAGTTGGCAAACAGGCTGGGCGCGGAGCTGCGCGGCGACGCGGAACGCGAAGTGACGGGCGTAACGGGGATTGAGGAAGCCGGACCTACCGAGGTGACTTTTGTGGCCAACCCCCGGTATGGCGCTCTGGCGCGCAAGACCAGGGCCGCGGCCGTGCTGGTGGAGCCGGAGTTCCCGGAGATCGAGACGCCGACTCTGCGCCTGAAGAATCCGTATCACGCGTTTTCTCGCGCGCTGGGGATGTTCTATCAGCCGCCCGCCTACGCGCCGGGAATTCATTCCACGGCGGTCATCGACCCCACTGCCGAAGTCGGCGAGGGAGCGCACATCGGCCCCTATGTCGTCATCGGCCCACGAGTCAAGCTCGGGCCTCATGCCACGTTGCTGCCGCATGTGGTGCTCTACCCCGGCGTCGAGGCAGGCAGCCACTTCTTTGCCCATTCCCATGCTGTGGTGCGCGAATACTGCATTCTGGGCGACCACGTGACGCTTGAGAATGGGGCCATCATCGGCGCCGACGGCTTTGGGTTTTCCAAGAACGAGGCCGGGCACTGGGAGAAGATTCCGCAGTCCGGTCCGGTGCGGCTGGGCAACCGCGTGGACGTGCAGGCCAATGCCTGCATCGACCGCGCGACGGTGGGAGAGACCCGCATCGGCGACGGCAGCAAGGTGGACAACCTGGTGCAGGTGGGCCACGGCTCCCACGTGGGAGAGAACACCCTGCTTTGCGCGCAGACCGGGCTGGCCGGCTCCTCGGTCATCGGCAACAACGTCATTCTGGCGGGCCAGGTGGGAGTGGCAGGTCACTGCACGCTGGGCGACGGCGTGATTCTCACCGCGCAGTCGGCCGTCTCGCACGATGTGCCGGCGGGCAAGATCATTTCCGGCTCACCAGGCTTTGACAACCGCGTCTGGCTGCGCGCCGTCACCATCTTTCAGCGGCTGCCTGAACTGCTCAAGCGGTTGGATCGTGTGGAAAAGAAGCTGGCTGCGCAAGAGCCATCGCAAGGCGCGACAGAGAAAGCCGGAAACCCGGAATGAAGCCCCCCACGAAGCGTTGGACGAGGTTCAACGGAAGAATTCTGGCAGCACTGGCGCCAGCGCTCGTTTGTGTCGCAGGCTGCCATTCCTATCATTTGGAAATCACTGTGGAAAACAGGACCGGCGCCGCAATCCAACTGCTCGAAGTGGACTATCCGAGCGCCAGCTTCGGAGCCAACAAGCTGGGGGTGGGTGAGGCGCTGCACTATCGGATTCAGTTGCGGGGCAGCGGTGTCTTGCGGGTGCAATACACCTCCGGCGATGGACGGCAGGCGCAGATCGACGGCCCATCTCTTGCCGAGCGGCAGGAGGGCCGGCTGGGCATCGTGCTTCTGCCCGGAGGCAAGGCGGATTTCCACCCTGAACTGACTCCGCAGCCCTGATTCCGCGTCTACGAGGTCGAGTCTTCGTGCCCCTCAATCACAGGCGAAGGACAGCCGCAGGAGGCGCGCGGAATCAGGCGCGTCTGGAGCGTGACGCGCCGCGTGCGGTTGGGGCGGGCAGTGATCCCGATACTGCGCCGTCCGAGAAGTTGATCGAACAGAAGCTCAGCCGCCACCCGACCAATTTCTTCCACCGGCTGCTGAACGACGCTTATCGAAGGGCGAACTGTGGAGGCGAGCTCGAAATCGTCAAAGCCCAACAGAGCGACCTTCTCGGGAACGTTGACATTGAGCTTCTGAAGAACTTCAAAGGCATAGATGGTCGAGCTATTCTTCAGCGTAAAGATGGCATCCGGCGGATTGGGGCCGGCCAGCAGACGCCGAATGGCCTCCTCGGCGGACTTATAGTCTTGCACCGATGAGTCCAGAATGCAGGGGAGTCCGGCGGATTCTACCGCAGCCCGATAGCCGCGAATGCGCTCATGAATGGTGAACAATGTGCTTTCACCGGTCAGGCAGGCAACGTTCTTGCGACCGTGAGAAATCAGATGCCGCACGCCGGACCTGGCTCCCTCGAAATTATCCGTTACCACAGAGACAATAGGGGAGTTGAAGACCGGGCGGTCAATCGAAATGACGGGAACGTTGAGCCGATTGAGCAGGTCAAGCAATGCCTGATTGCGTGAATTCGCCGGAGCAATGAGTAAACCATCCGTGCGATGGCCCATGAGGATATTTACATCCTCAATCTCGGTGTGCGGATCGTTCTGCGAGGTCACCACAATGAGCAGCGAGTCGTTGGCGCGTGCGATGGCCTGCGCTGCTTCCGCGCAACTGGAAAAGAACGGGTCGGCGATACTCGGCACGATCAGCCCGATCGTCCTGGTTCGGTCGCCTTTGAGAATGCGTGCGGCCTGGTTGGGCGTGTAACCCAGCGTTTCGATAACTCCCCGCACACGGGCCAATGTCTTGGGACTAACCCGGTCGCCGCCATTGATCACGCGGGAAACAGTGGTCGTACCCACGCCAGCCTGCCGTGCTACTTCGCTGAGAGTTGGAAGCGCGCTTTTCTTCAACATTTCTTTTCGGCGCAGCATATAGTCCTCGCCGTAACTCGAAGTCTACGCTTCGCGGGTCACGGTACACAACCCAGGAAAGCACGTTGGAACTGGCATATCTGGGTTGCAGCATCGGATTGCAGGAACGTGAAGGAGCTTGAGCTTGTCCTGCATACCGGATCCGCATGGATGAGAGGAGCCGGTGTCCGAAGGGTATCCGGACACCGGCCTCAGTGGTCAGCAAACAGGTTATGACGCCCCTTAGCCAGTACTACTTCTTGGCGGGATAACCTACGCAAATGGTTAGGATTTCGTAGGGATGAATGGGCGCGGTAACGGTGTCGCCGACGACCTTCAGCTGCGTACCTTCCGGCTTCTCCATCAGGTTGGTGACAGTAGCTCCCGTTGCACCCTTGGGCAGATGAATTTCCACGTCTCCGGATTTCCCTGCCCACTCATACACGCGGAAGATAAGTCCGTTCTCGTCCTCAGCCTTCTTGAGGGCAGTCAGGACCACATTCTCCGGCTTCACGGTTACATACGAGTAATCTGCCGGCAGGCTGCCCGTGTGCGATTGCACCTGGGTGGCCGTGAGCCGGTAGTTATATTCGTAGCCATGCCGAACCGTCATCGCCTGTTTCCAGTCGCCGGCGTGCGGGTAGAGAGCATACGTGAAGTGATGGTGACCGCGATCGGCATCGGGGTCGGGCCAGATTGGCGAGCGCAGCAGCGAGATACGGAGGACATTGTCCTTGTCGTCGTATCCATACTTCGAGTTGTTCAGCAGGCTGAAGCCGTGCTGACCATCGCCCAGATCTGCCCAGCGCAACACGGGTACTTCGAACTGCGCCTTCTCCCAACTGTTATTGCGCGTGGTCGGACGCTGAATGGTTCCGTAGGGAACCTCGTACGTGGCCTTGTTGCTGGTTGCTGCCAGCGGGAACGCGGCCTTCAGCATCACATGGGTTTCATGCCAGTCGATGTCGTTGACCACATCGACCTGATCGGCACCTGCATCGAGGGTGATGTCCTGGACAAACTTCGAGCTCTGCCATGTGCGCGTCACGCGAATTGCGGCGTGCATCGGGCCCTTCTCCACGAGTTCCACCGAGTCGGCCTTGTCGATCGCGGTGAATTGATCGAACGTGCCGTAATCGACGTTCCAGGCGTCGTAGTCCTTGGGCAGATCCTTGAATGTCTGCAACTGATTGCCGCAGGCGCCCGCCGCAAGAGTTTCGAACTTCGTCTGCTTGTCGTAGAGGCTGGTGATGCAACCGGTGGTCTTGTCGACCGTGACCTTCAGAGCGGAGTTTTCCAGCGTCAAGCCGTCCGCCTTCAGGTCGCTTGCCACAGGCCGCGTACCGGGAACCACATGCAGAACCTTGTAGCCCAGCGACGGGATCTTGTCGGCTGCAATCTGCAGTTTGTAGGTGTTGGTCTTGGCGTCCTTCTCGATCACCTGCGAAGGAACCACGTGGTTGGTGGCGTCCAGAACGGAAACGCCCGCCGTGGCCGCAGCCGGAAGCTGCACATCCACTGTGACTGCGCCGGAGCGCTCCCAGGCCAGAGGATTCATCACCAGCACCGGCACGCCGCTGGTAACCTGCGTGTTGATGCCGGCCGACAGAGTCTTGAGGGCCTGCGCGGAGATGTCGCTCGTCTCCAGGCGAACCTGGTCGTACTGCTGCTGTGCTTCCTTGTAGATGATTCCAATGCCCGAGCCTGCGGCCAGATCATGGAAGCCGTTGAACGTAATAATCTTCCACGCATCGGTGAGAACATCGCCGGGATACGGCTTGCCCTCCAGCCAGGCCAGCGATGCAAGCTTCTCGGCATTGATCGCCTGCTCTTCGCTGTCGCGCATGTTGCGCTTGTGATTGGCTTGAGTGGTCATCACGCCACGGTGATACTCAAAGTAGAGCTCGCTCTTCCATGTTGGAATCGAGATCTTGCCTTCAGCCGGAGTTGCCGGCGCAACGTATCCCTTGGCGATGGAATCGTAATCCCAAACGTGCGAGTCCGTAACCAGCTTGTTCTCGACGCCGTCAAAATAACTCTGAGCGGTTCCGAACTTCATCTTCGGAACAACCTTGTCAGCCTGCATCCAGTGCACGCCTTCGTCCAGAATGGCGCGCGTCGGACCGCCGCCGTGATCGCCGATGCCATAGAGATCCATGACCTGTGTCAGGCCGGGAGCTGTGGCCCGCGCAATCGTAAAGTCGTTGGCCAGGCGAACCGGGTTCAGGTTGTTATTGGCGTAGTCGTGCGGGAAATAGGTAAGGACCTTGCTGCCGTCCGGCGATTCCCACCAGAAAAGCTTGAAGGGGAACTGGTTGGTGTCGTTCCATCCGGTCTTCTGAGTTACAAAGTAATCGATGCCGGACCGCTTGTAAATCTGCGGCAACTGCCAGGTATATCCGAATGAATCCGGGTTCCAGCCGATCCGAACATCTACGCCGTACTCCTTCTGAAACCAGCGCTTGCCCACCAGGATCGAGCGCACCTGCGCTTCGCCGTCCGGCATATTCAGGTCAGGCTCGACCCACATTCCGCCGACGATCTCCCAGCGCCCTTCCTTGATGCGCTGCTTGATCTGCGCGTTCATCTCCGGATACTTGGTCGCAATCCACTCGTTGTAAGCCGCAGCCGACTGGGAGAAGGTGTAATCCGGGTATTCGTTCATCAACTGCAAGGCAGTGCCGAAGGTCCGCTTGACCACATCCACGGTCTCGGTCCAGGGCCACAGCCATGCCGCATCGATGTGCGCATTGCCGGTCAGGTGCATCGTCGCCTGTTGCAGCAGCGGCTTCAGTGCTTCGATGTTCGCCTGCGCCTGCCTCAGGGAAGCGTCAAACTTGGTCTGATCCTTCGCATCCAAAGCCGCCAGATCAACCGCGCCGGCGGCCTTTTCCACGGTGGCCGTGTCGGCCGCAACATTGGTCGACATACTCGGAACCATCAGTGCCGCAGTAAGAATCTCCTTGCGCAGATCCTCCGGATTGGGCCGATTCTCCGCAAAATCGATCTTGAGTTCGGTACCGCCGAAGCTCTTCTTGTCGACTGTGTGCAGAAGCTTGACGGCCACCAGCACCTTTTCGCCCGGCTTGACCCTGTCAAAGAGCACGATCGGCTCCAGGTCATCGCCAAGAGCTACGCGGCGTCCGTTGAAATAGATGATCTCCGGCATGGGGCCATTCGCACCAGCGAAAAAGGAGAACCAGATCCGCGCGCCGGTCAGGTCGTAGCCGTGGAAAGTTTGCGGCACTTCAATCCAGCGCCGGTACCAAACCGCTTCCATCGGCGCCTCTGTGCCAGCCTTCACCACCGGCCATGACGAGTCGTCCAGCTCCGTCGCTTCTCCGTGCGTCAGATCGCCCGCATGGAAGCGCCAATCTTCTGCCGGCAACTGATTCAGCTCAGTCAGTCTCCCGACGACAGCCTTGGAGTTGCTGTCGAGCGCTTTGACGACTTGCGCCGCATCACTAGCCGACTGCGCGACTGCCTGCACCCGCCCACATAAAACCGCAGATATGCTCAGCACTGCGACCAACAGGCCAATGCTCAGAGCACCTTTGTTTCCCCCGATGCCTGCCCTATTTATCATTCAATTCCTCCCGCTCCACATCGCGAACGACAGTGGCGTACGCTTCAACTCCGCACGCCACCACCGCAACGTCTCCGCGAATTATACCCCCATGAACATAGAGTTGGAAACGATACCATTATTCTTTTGGTTTGCCCCGATCTTGGCGCGGGTCAGCTCGCAAAGCCGGCTTGAAAGACCGGTTTGCTACTTTTTTGGCGTCAGAAAATAAAAAGGACGATTGAGGAGAGACTGCGCGGGCAGAGCGGCCGCCGGGCAACGCAGGGCCAACACCGCGATGAGTGCGTGTCGAGGCAACGACGCAGCCGGTAGCTGGCTCATGACTTAAAGCGCACGCGATACTGGTTCGAGTGCGCTCGACCCGAAGATACCCGATCCGCAGATGTTTTCTGCGCCGTCTAACTTTGGAATTGACTTAGTGGGTCGCGGAGTGATCCGGGATCAAGGGGTTGGGCGTATTAGTGGAGGAATGAGTGCTGTTCAGCTTCTCGCAGATCTCGAACTCATGTTGGGCGCGGTCGCTCATCCCCTCCCGTCGGTAAATCTGCCCCAGCTTGAAGTGAAGTCCCGAAGTGTTCGGCGCCAGTGCGACTGCTTGTTCAAACTCGCCCTGCGCCTTGGCCAAGTCGTGCTGTTTCTCATAGATGCTGCCAAGCTGTTCATGAATCCTGGGGTTATCCGGAGATATCTGGGCGGCCTTGGCAAGCATCGGAATCGCCTTGTCCAGGTCACCCCCCTCGGCAAGCATCGCGCCCAGGTTCAGGAGCGGCTGCGAATCGACAGGGCTTGTCCCTTGCCAGTCAATCGCCGTTTGAAACGCCTGCTTCGCCTCTACCAATTCGTTTAATTCCTTCAAAGCGAGACCGAGATTGTTTTCCGCTTCTATGTACCGGGGACGCAATGTCATCGCCCGCTCAAAACACGACACCGCTTCGGTGAAGCTGTTCTCATTGAATTTGGTGCGGCCCAGAAGATACCAGGCGTCGGCATCATTGGGAGTCTCACGAGTAACTTCAGTAAACCACTTCTCGGCGTCGGCATAGTCGCGCACCAGGACGTAGTCCGACGCGATGGTCTTGAACTCTTCGGCTTTGGGGCGTCGGGTGCGCGCTCCGGCGGTGAACTCGGCCAGCGATTCGGTAGGCTTCTTTTCGCGAAAGAGCACATAACCAAGCAGGTAATGCGCCTCCGCAGAAGCAGGATGCGTGCCGAGATAGTCGTGAAGAGCGGCTTCGGACTTATCGAGCTTTCCCTCAGCCAGAAGTGCGCGCGGCCCGGCCAGCGGATCCGCGGGCTTCTGTCCGGCTGCCGCGAGAGAGCAGAGTAGCGCAGCGGCGAAGGCGTACAAGCCCGCACGCGCGCCCCGGTTAGTGCGCAGCATTCTTGATGTTACTGGCGTCATTTGCCTGTCCGGCGACCGCCTCGGTCGCTTCCCGCTGCAAGCGACTATAGGTCTGCATTTCCTGCCGCGCTTCGGTGGTCTTGCCCTGCGTTCTATACACAGTGGCCAATAGGAAGTGAATGGTCGGTTCGGAGGGGCTTTCCTTTACGGCCGCTTCCAGATCGGGAAGAGCATCGGCCTGCTTGCCCAAACGAATCAGCGCGCGCGCCCTGTCCACCCGCGCCTGCATCAGTGTCGGACAGCGGTCAATGGCCTTATTCACTTCAGAAAGCGCCTCGTCGTTGGAATCGTTCGCCTCCAGAATCGCGTCGGCCAGCTTCCAGTGCGCGATGCAACTGTTCGGGTCGTTCTGCAACTCTGCCTTGAACTCTTCCTGCGCAGACTTCCACTTACCCACCAACCAGTAGGCGTTGGCCATGTGCATGTGCGTCCCGGGCTCATTGGGAGCCATGTCGACGCTCTTTTTGTATTCCGCCAATGCGCTGTCGTAGTTATGCATGCTTTCGTCGATCTCGCCGGCGATCTCATGCGCCACCACAGAATTCGGGTCGATCTCATTGATCTTGGCCAGCGCATTCTCCGACATCTGGAGATACGTCTTGCCGAGCAGATACCAACCCTCCTGGCTTTTAGGATTCCGCTCGACCAGCTTGTTGAGCTCGGCGGTCGCATCCTCGAATCGCTTGAGGTTGATGAGGATGTGAACCAGCATCAACTCCACCCTGTCGTCGGACGGGTTGGCTTTCAGCGCAGCGCGCAGGAGAGGCTCAGCCTTTTCACTCATGCCAAGCTGGAAGTAACTCATGCCCAGCATGGCCGTCGCAGTAGGCATATTGGGATTCACTTCGAGCCCACGCTTGAGCACTTCCGCCGCATGCGCATAGTCGTGCTCGTTGAAGTAGATCATGCCCAGATTGTTGTACGCGGGCGCGAGGCGCGGCGCGAGTTTCAGCATGGCCCGGTATTTCTGGACGGAAGTCGCGGTGTCGCCATGCTGCTGGGCCGTCCGGGCCTCGGCATATAGCTGCTGCACCTCGGGAGAAGCGCCTTCATTCGCCTGACCGGCAAGAGCTTTGGTTGCCGGATAGGCAAGCAATAACCCCAGCAATACAGGCGCTGTCCGCCGCAACCATGCTTTGATAAAGTCCGTCCTCATAGCTCTTCATTATAAGCGATACGGAGTGCGGCGAAGCCGCGGGACGAGCGGCCTTCACTTGGAGTGGCCAACAAGAGCCGCTCCCCTTCGCCTGGCATAAACAAAAGAGCCGGACTGCTCTTGCGAGCAGCCCGGCATTGTTAGGAGACGTGCATGTACTGCAACTCTTCAAGCGGAGATGCTCCGCTCAAATTTAGAACTCCAAGCGGAAGCTGACCTGGCCCTGGCGATTCGAGATATTCGAACCCTGCCCGGTAACCTGGCCGAAGGTGCCGTCGCTGGCGTTGTTGTCGGGTCCGTTGAACTGGGTCCGGTTGAGGGCGTTGAAGTAGTCCACCGTCAGGATGCCCTGCAGGTGTTCGCCCATGTAGAAGTGTTTTCTGGCGTTGAGGCTTTCCATGAGGAGAGGCGCATTGCGCATGCCGCCGTAGTTCCTCTGTGCAGTGCCCAGAACGTACTGGTTGGGCGTGACAGTGAACGCGGCCGGGTTGAACATCTGTGCAACCGGGATCTCTTTCAGGAAGTAGTCCTTCGCGTTGTTATAGGATGCGGTGCTGAGATCGACCGAGCTATTCCGGTCGGGGCGGTCAAAGCCGTTCGGGAATGGCTTGCCATTCTCGCTAATGCTGTTGGCCGTGCCGTCTTCATAGTCCAGAATCCAGCCCACCTGCCAGCCACCGGCAACGTTGCCGAGGACGTGGTTGTTGATGTACTTCTTGCCAGGACCGATCGGCAACTCATACGTTCCGCTGACCTTCAGGGTCTGCGGCTCATCCGAGGTGGAAACGGCCCATTCAGGCTTCTGGTTGTACTTGTTGATGCCGCCCGAAGTGAAGCTCGAGAAGCCGCTGCTGGTGTTGTCCATCGAATGAGAGAGCGTGTAGCCCGCCAGGAAGGACAAACCATTGGTGAAGCGCTTTTCGATTTCGATCTGCGCAGCCTGGTAGTAGGTTGTGCCCATCGCTTCGAAGTTGTTGAAGATGTTGGAGTACTGAGGATAGGGCGTGAGGGCCTGACCAACGGTCGCCGATCCGCCGAAATCGTTGACGAAGGTGGGATAGGGCAAGTTGACGCCGTCCAGAGAAGTTACGCCATCGGTGAACTGGTCAGTCAGGTGAGAGCCCAGGGAAAGGTACTTGGGATCCATCTGATTGATCTTGTTGTTCTGGCTGGGCAGGTGGATGATGCGGTTTCCAACATAGGCCGCGGTGATGAACATGTTGTACGGCAGCTCACGCTGCAGGTTCAGGTTCCACTGCTGGCTGTAGGGAGCGTATCCGTCCTTCTTGCTGAAGGCGTCCACCTGGAGGCCGCCGCCGAGGCCGGGGCTGAAGGGAGTCGCGGTCGGGTTGGGCATGACGTTGGTATCCCAATTGCCGAACGAGGAGGTAAGGCCGCCCGTGCTGCTGCGGGCAAAGGAGCCGGTCAGCAGGTTGCCGTAGTTGACGGCGACCTTGGAGGTGCCGTACTCATACGCGCCGCCATCCAGGAAGGCGATGTTAAAGCCGCCCTGTACGACGGTTTTGTTGTTGAGTTTGTAGGCGAAGCCCAAACGCGGGCCAAAGTGGGTGAAGTGGGTATCGGCCCTGGTGTATCCGGCGCAGCCGGTGCAATTGCCGAACTTGGTCAACGAACCGGCGATATTGCCGGCCGCGGGATCCGTTCCCGGCTTGTCGGGATCGAAGAAGACGATCAGGTTGTTGTTTTCCGTGAAGGGTACCTGAATGTCCCAGCGAAGTCCGACGTTGAGGGTCAACTTGGGCGAGAGCTTGATGTCGTCCTGGACGTAAGGCGAAATTGCGCGGTTGCGCAGACGCAATTCCTGAGAGTTGCTGCGGTTGGCTTCGTCGGGAAGACCCAGGTAGAAGCTGGCAAAGGCGCTGCCGTACTTGCTGAAATTCGGGTCATTGGTGTCTGGAACCGAGGTTTCATTGTTGCTGAAGCTGAACTGCCCGCCCTCGGTCTGGTCTTCGTTGTCATCCTGGTAGGCGCGACGGTAATCAATACCGATGTTGAAGGTATTGCGGCCCTTCGTCCACAGCCAGTTGTTCACGATGGCGATTCCGAGTTTACGGTTAATGGACTGCAACCACGAACCCTGAGTTCCCCAGTCGGTGAGCGAGTGCTGGCCACCCCAAGTGATGTAGGGCGGAATGGTGCCGCCAGAAATCGCCGGGAATGCATACTTGGTCTGGTTGAACTGGTTGTTGATTTCGCCAATCCAGCCGACGCCTGCCGTCATCACCAAATGAGAGGAGAGGGCGTTGTTGTAGTTCAGCAGGAAGACGCTGCCCTTGGCCGGCTCGAACTTCTGGCTGTTGAGCGGGTTGGGAGCGATGACCAGCGGGTGGTTGTCGAAGCTGTAGTTGCTGAAAGTGTTGCGCCATTGGCTGTAATGGAGGCTCTGCGTCGGGGTCAGGTTGTGATCGACGTTGAATCCCCACACATGCTGGATGTGCGGATTGATGAACGGAGCGAAGCTCTTGTTGCTGTCCAGGCCGCCGATGCCGCTGCCGGGACGGTCAGGATCTGGAATGAAAGGAATCAGCAGCGCAGAGTTCTTGCTGACGCGGCCTGGGTCGATCCGGTTGGGAACGCCCTGATAGGCAAACTGAGCGCCGGTCGTCGGATCGTAGATCGGGATCAGAGCGCCGGTGCTGCCGTCCACAAAGTCGCTGAAATCGCCGCCCTTTTCCAGCTTCGTGGGGACAGTGGAAATGTCGGTGTCTTCCTGGTTCTGCTTGTACCATTCCTGGCTATAGTGGCCGAAGGTCTTGTTGCGGCCGTTATAAACCTTGGGAATCCAGATCGGACCGCCGATTGAGAAGCCGTAGTTGTTCTCGTGGTCCGGGGTCGGTTTGGTGCCGCCGCCCCAGGCTGGGCCGTTGAAGAAGCCCACCGAGTCGAACCAGCTGTTACGGTTGATTTCAAAGGCATCGCCGTGGAACTGGTTGGTGCCCGACTTCATCTGGTAAGTCAAAGCGCCCTGGCCGAGGCCGTACTGCGCGGAGAAGGTCGAACGCTCAACGCGGTATTCCTGTACCAGCTCGAAGGGCGGGTTGAAGTTGGTGGTGTAGCCTTCGGTTTCAGGCTGGGGAGCAGGGATGCCGTTGAAGATGATTTCCTGCTCAAAGTCGACGCCGCCGCTGACGCGGTGGGAGAACGTGCTGCCCGTGGTTCCGGGGGCGAGGAACTGGAGTGAATCGACCTGGCGGCCGCGGCCCGAAACTTCGGTCGGCAGCGCTTCGACGACGACCGGCTCGATGGTGGAACCGATTTCCGGCTGGGTTGTGTTCAGGGCGATCTGGTCGGCGGTCACCTGAACGGTCTCGCTGGCCGCGCCCGGATTGAGGGTCATGTCGACGGCGGTGTTGGTGCTGACTTCGACCGTGACACCCTTCTGAACGGCTTTCTTGAATCCGGAAGCGTCCACCGAAATGGTGTACTTGCCGGGCTCGAGGCCCTTGACGGAGTAGGTTCCAGCGCCGCCGGTCGTCGTGTGGCTGGCAACCGCGGTGCCTTCGTTGGTGATGGTGACGCGTGCGCCTGAGATGACGGCGCCGCTGGTATCGGTAATCGTACCGGCGATGCCGGCGCTGGCCTGGGCATTCGCAGTCCGTGGGGCCAATAACATGCAGCCCATGACTGCAAACGCGAGTGCGAAGGCAACCCATGAAATTGGGTTTGCCGAACGCAGGCGAATGCGCTCCTGAATTGTGGTTGTTTGTCTCACTGGTTCTCCTTGAGTGGTTCTCAATTTTTCGTGCAAACCGTGATTGCAGATATGGATAACGCTCCTGACGCCACCCATACTGCGCCTCCTGTCAGTGGAATCGGTACCACTAATTCGTGGTAACGATTCCATGGTGCCGAAGTCTACTCTCCCCGATTTTCGACTGTCAAGATTTTTTTGGGGGGTGAAACAACCTTTGAAAGCCCGTCGTCCGGGCCGGCTTGAACGACTGTGGAAACGGTACCAATTGGCCGTTCCAACGGGTTGCCGCCAACCACTCCCGCACTGGTAGGAATGTGAAGTTAATCGATTTATCGGCACTAACATCGCTACTAAAATATGAATTATCAGATATGTAACAAGAGCCAGTTACACGAAACCATACGCACCCCAGCCTATGCGAAATGTGCCTCCCGATTCCGTGAGTAATACGGCGGGATAGGGTACCGGGGAGAATTCCACCGAAGCGCGCGCAGAAGGCCGAAAATGCGAGCGCTGTTCCGGCTCCCCGGCCAGCTCTGCAACGCCGGCGCAAAGCCCCTTTTTCTGCCTGAGAGTCTAACCGGCTCGGGGCTGCCTTACGGCTTTGTCGATTGAACGGCCGCGGAGGGCTGAGCGGCGGCTGAAGGCGTCGCTTCCGCCGGTTCGTCGACCTGAATCTGGCAGTCGCCCTTTACGTTTGTGAGGGTCTGGACAATCCCGCTCGGCCAGCGGATCTCGATGCTGTCGGCGACCGCGCTCGCGCCCATCCCGAAGTGCACCCGGGGGTCGCTCGCCGAGAGATAGCCGCTGGAGGTGGTGAGCGTTACCCACTGCGACCCCTGGGCCGTGGTCAACTTGACCAGCGCGCCGATGCCGTCGCGATTGCTCTTGTGTCCGGTCAGATGCAGGGTGATCCAGTGGTTGTCGGTCACCGTCCGGTTGAGCAGCACATGGGCCGGGCCGCCATTGGTCGAGACCACGGCATCGATGCGGCCGTCGTTGTCGATGTCGCCGATAGCCATGCCGCGACCCACCCAGGCCTCGTTGAAGATGTCTCCCGAGATCGAGGAGACGTCCACGAATTTTCCACCGACATTGCGCACCAGCAGCATGGGCTCGCGGTAACGAAGCCGCGGAGAGACCATCTCGATGTTATCCATGTCGTGCCCCTGGGTGATCAGCAGATCCTTCCAGCCGTCGTTGTCGTAATCCATGAAGCGCAGGCTCCAGCCGGAGTGGAGCTGCGACATGGTGCCCAGGCCCGTATTGAAGGATGCGTAGTCGAAGGTGCCGTCGTGGTTGTTGTGGTAGAGGGCGTAGCGCTGATTGGCCAGGTCGGTCACCACCAGCCCCGGCCAGCCCGTATTCTCGTAATCGGCGAAGTCGACGCCCATGCCAGCGTAGGTCTGGCCTTCGGAGTTCACGGCCACCTCCGACTCCAGGCCGACTTCCTCAAATGTCCCATCCGCTTTGTGATGGAACAGAAACTCCGGCATCGAGTCGTTGGCGACGAAGATATCGATCAGTCCGTCGCGGTCGTAGTCCCCGATGGCGATGCCCAGCGCCTTGGCCGGTTTATCCAGCCCCAGCTTGTGCGCCACCTCGGTAAAGTGGCCGTTGCCGTCGTTGTGATACACCAGCATGGTGATGGGCGGGAAGACGTCCGGATGGCAAATGCCGCGGTACCCCTCCTTGTGCTCGCCGCACCATACATCGTTCCAATCCCAGGTCACGTAGCGGTCCACCACCAGGTCGAGCCGGCCGTCGTTGTCCAGGTCGACCCACGCGGCAGAGCTGGACCAGCCGCCGCCGCTCACACCGGCCTTTTCCGTCACGTCGGTGAAGGTGCAATTGCCGTTGTTGTGGTAGAGATGGTTGCCGCCGTAGCCAGAAACGAAGAGGTCCTCGTAGCCGTCGTTGTCGTAGTCGGCAACAGCCACGCCCATGTCGTAGCCAACACCCTTCAGCCCTGCCTTCTCGGTGATGTCCTCGAAGGTTCCATCGGCTTTCTGGTGGTAGAGGCGATTCCAGTCCTCGGGTCCGGCCTTTCTCGGAATGTAGCCCGCCGGGGTGGGATCGGTGTAGGGCGCTCCGTTGACCAGGAAGATGTCGAGCCGGCCATCGTTGTCGCAATCGAAGAGCGCCACACCGGAGCCCATGGTCTCCAGCAGGTACTTGCGCGAGGTGTGAAGCGCCTGATGCTGAAACTTGACGCCCGCCTTCTCGGTCACATCGATGAAGCGGCCGGGAACCAGCTTTTGGGACGGGGCTGCCACGGCGGGTTGCGCGACTGGCGCAGCAGCTCTCGAGGCAGGAGCCGCCGTTTGCGCTCCAACTCCCGCAGTTCCAGCAATGCTCAGGCAAAGAACCCCGACCAGCAGGACCGCCGGGCGATTGCGCAACGAACTCATGACTTGCTCCTGGAAGTAGCGGCCTCGGGCGTCGGCGCAGGCGCAGCCGGACAGGGCTTGCCGCCACACAGCGCCGCGGTAATGCCCTGGCCCTCGGTAATGGTAAAAATGCGGTCGACAGCCGGAATCTTGACCGTCTCCTTGGCGCCGGATGGCCAGTGAATCTCGGCACTTCCGGCATCGGTGGCGTCGCCCAGGCCGAAATGCGGCCGTTGGTCATTGGTGGAGACGTAACTGCCGCCGCTCAGCACGTCCTGGCGCTGGCGCATCCCGTTGGCGGTCAGGTAGACAGTGGCGCCGACTGCGTCGCGGGGGCTCTTGGGCCCTCCCACCAGCTTCACTGCAACCCAATGGTGGTGATCCGGATTGACGTTCCTGAACAGCGCCGACGGGCCCTCAATGGGGCTGATGACCACATCGACCTTGCCATCGTTGAAGAGATCGCCAAAAGCCGCGCCGCGCCCCGAGATGATCTCCGCCAGGGCAGTTCCCTTCACCGCGGGCACTTCTTCGAACTTGCCGTTGCCGGTGTTGTGGAAGAGCAGTTGCCTCTGGCTGTAGGAGGTTCCCCAATCCAGCCGGTCGGCGGCGGGATAGATGTGCCCATCGATGAACATCAGGTCTTGCCAGCCGTCGTTGTCGTAGTCCAGAAAACCCGTTCCCCAGCCCAGAAACGGAATCGTAATCTTGCCGATGCCCGTGCGCATCGAGTATTCGGAAAAGGTGGCGTTGCCGTCGTTGTGAAACAGCAGCTTGGACTCGTCAGAGAAATCGCTGATGGCAAAGTCCAGCAGGCCATTGTTCAGGTAGTCGCCCACGGCAATGCCCATGGCGGCCACCTCGCGGCCGTCCTCGTTCAGCGCAAAGCCCGAGGTCAAACTCACATCTTCAAAGGTGCCGTTGCCTCGGTTCAGATAGAAATAGCTCAACGTCGAGTCGTCGGCCACCAGCAGGTCCATCTTGCCGTCGCCGTTCACGTCCACAAACAGAGGGGTCAGGCCGTAATAGAGGTTGGCGTTGTCGTCCACACCAGCCTTTACGCTCACATCGGTAAACGTTCCATCGCCGTTATTGTGAAAAAGATGGTCCGGCTCACCCTGGATGTTGCGCGGCCCGCACATGACCGGCTCGCCGCGAAACTCACAGAATGAAAAGCCCACCGCCTTGGTCTTCTCGTAAGGCAGATTGTCGCGATCGAAATGAATATAGCCGGAGACAAACAGATCCAGACGCCCGTCGCCGTCGTAATCGCCCCAGGTGGCACCTGCCGACCAGTTTCCCAGCGTAACCCCGGCCTTCTCGGCCACATCCGTGAAAGTGCCGTCGTGATTGTTGTGGTACAGGCGGTTCTTTCCCAGGTTGCTGACAAAAATGTCCGGCCAGCCGTCGTTGTCGTAGTCAGCAATGGCCGCGCCGAAGCCCCAGCGGTCATTGGTCACGCCGGCTTTCGCCGCCACATCCGTAAAGGTGCCGTCGTGGTTGTTGTGGAAGAGGGCGGCGTGGGGTGGTTCCTGCTTCCCATCCAGCGAGGGGAAATTCGAACCGTTCACCATATATATGTCGAGCCAGCCGTCGTTGTCGTAGTCGATCAGCCCCACGCCCGAACCATTCACGTCGCAGATCAATTTCTTGTCGGCGTTTCCCATGGTGTGGTTCCAGACGGTGAGGCCCGCCGCTTTGGCAACATCCTGGAAAACCACGGGGCCGGAATCCACAATATTGCCCACGGTGATGGAACGCTTCTGCGCGTCAAGCATCGGTGGCATGTTGGCGCCGGAGCCGCTGCCCATCGTTGACGGACGCTTGGTCGCATCCTGCGCCGCCAGCGGCTTCACCGGCGCAAAGAAGGCAAGCATCAAGACGATCAGGGTCCAGGCGCTGGGGGGGCGAAATTGCCGCAACTGTTACTCCTCCAACGTTTGAGTCTATCGCAGCGACCAGACGTCTGGCTCCCGCGCTTGAAGCGCCTCCTGGACCGGCGGAATCGACGCCCCCCGACGGGTCGGCCCTCCCTCGGCGGAGAAGCGCGCATCGCCTTCGATATACTGGAGGGGTACCGTTTCGCGGGATTTCCCCCACTTTCCATGTCCTCTTCCACTCAAGCCGCCGGTCAAGTCACCGCTCAAGCTCCCTTTACCCCTGCGGGCAACGGCAGCACGTGGCATATTGTCAGCTTCACCTACTTCACCTTCGTGGTTTATCTCTCGGTAGGCCTGCCGCTGGCTGTCCTGCCGCCTTATGTGCACCTGCGCATGGGTTTCAGCGCGGCGCTGGCCGGGCTGGTCATCAGCATCCAGTACATCGCCACGCTGCTCAGCCGCCCCTGGGCGGGACGCATCTCCGACCGCGCGGGGGCCAAAGTCTCCGTGCTGTGGGGAATGACGGGGTGCTCCGCCAGCGGAGCGCTGCTGGTGGCCGCAGCGGCCCTGCACCGCTCCCCTTGGCTCAGCTTCTCCGTCCTGATTCTCAGCCGCCTGACGTTGGGTATTGGTGAAAGCCTCGGCTCCACCGGCTCCACGCTCTGGGGCATCACCAGCGCCGGCCCCGAGTACACCGCCAAGGTCATCTCCTTCAACGGTGTCAGCACCTATGGCGCCATGGCGCTGGGCGCTCCGTTGGGCGTGGTGCTCGACCAGCAATGGGGACTCAGTTCGATAGGGCTGCTCATCCTGGCCGTCAGCGTTTTGAGCCTGGGAATGGCCAGCCGCAAGCGGCCGGTCACCGTTGCCCCCGGCAGCCATCTTCCCTTTCGGGACGTGCTGCTGCGGGTGGCGCCGCACGGCATGGGACTGGCGCTGGGCGGCGTGGGCTACAGCGTCCTGGCCACCTTCGTCACCCTCTTCTACTTCAGCCGCCACTGGAATGGCGCAGCCCTCTGCCTGACCGCGTTCGGCCTGGCGTTTGTGGCGGCGCGGCTGCTGCTGATCCAGACCATCAACCGCTTTGGCGGTTTCCCGGTGGCCATGGCCAGCCTGGCGGTGGAATCCGTCGGCCTGCTGCTCCTGTGGCGCGCGCCCTCGCCGTGGATGGCCCTCCAGGCCGCGGCCCTGGCCGGCTTCGGCTTCTCCCTGGTCTTTCCCGCGCTGGGCGTGGAAGCGGTCAAGCGCGTCCCGGAGAGCAACCGCGGCGCGGCGCTGGGCGTTTTCACGGCCTTTGCCGATGTCTCCTTCTTCCTGGTCGGCCCTGTAGCCGGCGCGGTGATCGGCGGATTCGGCTACGCGAGCGTCTTCCTGTTTGCCCTGATCAGTGTGCTCGCGGCGCTGGGAATCGTAATCGTGCTGCGCCAGATGCAGGGAGATTGAGCCCTTTGGGGACTTTTTACGACAATCTGCGCGCCGCGGAGCGCCAAAACCCTCAAAAAACCGAGCCCCTGCGATCAAAATCTACGGGATTCGAGCTTGACAGTTTGTCCGCCAAAGGCGCGTGGGCCAAGGAATAAGTCGTTTATTTGTAATCCAGCGCGAACCGAAATGCGACTCTTCAAATAAATGCACGCAAAATTAAAGGCGAACTAAAAGCGAATTTACCCCCCCCCCGGGGGGAGGGGTACCCCTCTTTTGGCGAGGAAATCACCCTGGGCGCGGGAGAGTTCGCGCAGGGTGCACCGGCTGAGGAGGATGGGCGGGCGACAGCCGTTCATCTACAAGTTTGCACCGGTCCCGAGTTATTTTCTGCAAAGAGTTTGAGTGAGCCACACGCCTCTTCGGTCCGGCACGGGGCGGCCTTGCGGGGTGCGGAACTGATGGTCTCCCTCCCCGTTCACGCAGAGGTGTGTTCAAAATAGACCGCCGCTCTGTGAAAACCGATAGGACCGGTTTTCGGATTTGCGGCACACTTTTCCGATTCTGCGCTCAATCCAAACGCCTTCCATCCTAACCATCGGCCCTGCACCTCTCCCCGGGGAGCTGAAGTTGATTTTGGACCATTTCTGTCGTATTTTAGAGACGTCTTTGCGGACTGTCGCACAGTGGCTTGAAGTCAGCGGCGAAGCAGCAACGGCTTTAGAACGCAGATGCAAATCGATTCGGATTCCGAACGAGTTTGTATCGGCGAAGCGAACGAGTCAGGGTCCGGTCCCTGAAGCCACTGTTTCGTTCACGTTGCTGGAGCTGACGAGATGGCCGCAAAAGTAGATGTTTTTCCCGAGTCTCATGGTGCTGAAATAGCAAACGCTGTTCCGGTCGGATTGGCCATTGCCAACGAATCAGGAGCTCTGGTCTTCGTTAACACGGAACTGGAGCGAATGACCGGCTACGACCGTGGTGAATTGCTCGGGCAATCCGTCGATGTTCTGCTTCCAGAGCGCTTTCGTTCCGGGCATTCGCTTCTGCGCGAAGGGTACATGAGTGCGCCCACACCGCGCCTGATGGGGATAGGGAGAGAGTTGTTTGCCCGACGTCGCGACGGCAGCGAATTTCCGGTTGAAATAGGGCTGAGCCCTCTCAACACCTCAGGAGGTTGCATGGCCGTCGCCTCAGTCATCGATGTGAGCCCGCGCCGGCGCATGGAAGACACCTTCCGCGCGATCGTGGAGGTGGCGCCGAATGGAATGCTGATGACCGATGCCAAGGGTGAGATCACCATGGCAAATCAAAGTCTCTGCTCCATGTTCGGGTACACCAAGGAAGAATTGATCGGGCAGCCGATCGAGATGTTGTTGCCCTCGCGCCATCGTACCGAACATGTACCTTTGCGGGATGGCTTCACGGCGTCGCCTTCCAAGCGTCTTATGGGCGTCGGGCGCGATTTGACCGGGCTGCGCAAGGATGGACGGGAACTTCCCGTCGAAATCGGACTGAGTTCCATCCTGACGGAGAACGGGCGCGTGGCGCTGGCCTCGGTGGTCGACCTTACCGTGCGCAAACGGGCCGAACTTCAACTGCGCGAAGCCAATGCGCAACTGGAGGAGTTCACCTATGTCAGTTCGCACGATCTGCGGGCGCCGATTCGCGGCATCGTGACCCTGCTGGAATGGATCAGGGAAGACCTGGGGCCAGAGGCCTCCGAGACGCTCACCAACAACATGGACAGGATGGCGACCCGGCTGGAGCGCATGGATCAGTTGATTGGCGATCTGCTGACCTATGCCCGCTCCGGCCGCCGCACGGCCGTCATGGAGCGAATCGATCTGACCGCATTGGTCAACGAGATCGTAGAGCTTGAACCACTGCCCGCGGGCATGTCGCTCCATCTGGATCTGCAGTCGCAGTTCATTGAAGGCGCGCGCACACCGCTGCAAACCGTTCTTCGGAACCTTTACTCCAATGCCATCAAGCACCACGACAAACCAGATGGAGAAATCTCCATCACCGCCCAGGAGGCTGGAGGTTACTGTCTAATTTCAGTTATCGACAATGGCCCAGGTGTTCCGGAAAGCGCACAGGCCAGGGTATTTCGACTCTTCCAGACTTTAACGGCGACAGAACGGAAGGGAAGTGGACTAGGGCTTGCGGTTGCCAAACGACTCACGGAGAGCCACGGCGGCCGCATCGAACTAATCTCTTTGCCGCAAAAGGCTGGATGCACCTTCGAGGTGTGGTGGCCGAAATTCGCGAGGAGCGACCTCAATGACTAAAGTGATCCGCGATTTGCTGATCGTGGACGACGACGATCTGACGGCAGAGTGCCTGGAACGCAGCCTGGCGAAAGCGGGCGGCTCTTTCCGCGTGATTCCCGCGGAAGATGGAAGGGAGGCTCTCCAGATATTGCAGGGAAAATCTAAGAAGCGCGTCGAAAATCCGTTTATTGTCGTTCTCGACCTCAATATGCCGCGCATGAACGGCTTTGAATTCCTCGACGAGCTGCGCGCGGATCCAAGGTTGCGCGGTTCTGTTGTATTTGTTCTCTCCAGCTCCGATGCGGAGTTGGACATCGTCCGGGCCTATGACAACTTTGTTGCCGGCTATATGGTCAAGACGGTGGTTGGCTCGCAGTTTTCACAAGTCGCAAAGATGCTGATGGAGTACTCGCAGACCGTTCGCATGCTGAACTAGTACTCCCACAGGTGCAGCAATGAAGCCGCTATGCATATTGAATGTAGAAGACGACGATGTGGACCGGGAAAATATGCGCCGGCTCCTTACCAAGACAACCTGGCCGATTGATCTTCATGAAGCGTCTTCCTTTGCGGAAGCCAAGGTGCAACTGCAGGCGAACAAATTCGACTGCGTCTTCCTCGACTACTCCCTGGGAGACGGCACCGGTTTCGACGTCATACCGGCAGTCCAGCATCATCGCAATGAAGTCTGTCCGATCATCATGGTTTCGACCAATGGCAATCAGCAACTGGTGGTCGAGGCGATGCGCGAGGGGGTCTACGATTACATCACCAAGTCGGGAATGAACAAAGAGCAGTTACAGAAGTCCATTGACGGGAGCCTGCATTGGGTTGCCCGAGAGACGGAGTTGAGGGAGTCACGACGGAGAATCGAATATCTGAGTATGTACGACTCCCTGACCGGATTGCCCAACCGGACGCTGCTCTTCGACCGTCTGAGTCAGCAGGTACGTTTGAGCGAACGCAACGAAACGCCGTTTTCCCTGTTCATGATGGACCTGAACCTCTTCAAGGAGGTCAATGACGGCCTTGGTCACGACGTGGGCGATGCCGTACTCCGCGAGGTGGCGCGCCGTTTGTCGAGTGTCGTTCGCCACTCCGACACAGTGGCGCGGCTGGGCGGAGATGAATTTGCCTGTTTGCTGCCAAGCTCCGACACGCATGTCTCCAGCGAAGCGGTTGCAGAGAAGATTGCCGCGGCCATCAATGCACCCATTTTTATCGGCCACGACGCAATACGCGTAAGCATCTCCATTGGGATTGCGCACTTTCCAGCTCATGCGCACGATGGCGATACGCTGCTCAAGCGGGCCGACCATGCGATGTATGAGGCGAAGCGGGGAGCCCGCGGCATTCAGATGTACGCTTCCCACCCATTCGCAAGCGATGAAAGCCCTTCCGTACTGCTGGGCGCCAGACTCGAGCGCGCGATTCAGGACGGAGAATTGCAGTTGTACTTCCAGCCGCAGATCTGTCTGGATTCCGGAAAGATCGTCGGGAAAGAGGCCCTGGTGCGATGGATGCATCCTGAACTGGGATTGCTGATGCCGCAGAGTTTTATCCCCGCGGCCGAAAAGTCGCACGTCATTACCGACCTCACCTACGCAGTTCTGCAAACCGCACTCGACGACGAACAAGTATGGCGCGCGCAGGGAGTGAATCTTCCGGTGTCGGTGAATCTGTCGCCTCGCGTGCTGGACGATGAGGCGCTTCCCGCGCAGATCATGGAGATGCTGAGTGCGCGTCAACTTCCGCCGGACAGCCTGACCCTGGAGCTGACAGAGACCGCGCTGTTCTCCGCTCCGCTCCAGGCTTTGAGTTCCTTGCGTGCGATGTCGGAGGCCGGCCTGCGCATCTCCATCGACGACTTCGGCTCCGGATACACTTCTTTCAAACAACTGCGCGAGTTGGAGATCGCCGAGATCAAAATCGATGGCCTCTTCGTCAAGAACATTATCTCCACCGGGCGCGACGCTTCCATTGTTCGCTCGATTGTGGAACTGGGCCGCGGCTTCGATATTCAAGTGATTGCCGAGTGCGTGGAACGCAAGGAATCCTGGCAGCTTCTTCAGGATCTTGGCTGCCGATACGCGCAAGGCTTCAGTATTGGCAGACCCATGCCGCGGGCGGATTTTCAAAACTGGGCGCAGGGATGGTCCCCGGAAGCACCCATCGTGAATTGAGATCCGCAGAGGCAAGCCGGAGTGAACTCCCGCGGGCGTTCTCGTAGCACCATTCTGCGAGTGTCTGTTAAATAGTGCGAAAACGGAATCTTGGGGGCAAGTAACTCCATTACGCACAACGGCCACCCCGAAGGGTGGCCGTTGTGCGTGACTTGCAGGGAAAAGCGACTTACCGCTCGCTCTTCCAGTTGATGAGGTCGCCAAGGGTCGTGGTCGAGCTGGAGACGGGCTGCTTGTGGGCATCCGCCTTGTAGCTTTCCACCTGGGCGCGGCTGGCTTCCTGGCCGACAGCGCGCAGGCTCAAGCCCACCTTCTTTTCTTCCACGTTGATCTTGATGATCTTGAAGTCGTGCTCCATGCCCTGCTCGATCTTCGCGGGATCGTCGCCGGCTTCGGAGATGTGGCACAAGCCTTCCACGCCCTCGGCAATCTCTACGAACGCGCCAAACTGAGCGGTGCGCAGAACCTTGCCGTGGACCACATCGCCCACCCGGTGGTCGGCGAAGAAGCTCTCCCACACATCGGGCTGCAACTGCTTGATGCCCAGGCTCAGACGGCGGTTCTGCGGCTCAACGCCCAGAACAACAGCCTTGACCTTCTCGCCCTTCTTCACGATCTCGGAAGGATGCTTCACGCGCTTGGTCCAGCTCAGGTTGGAGACGTGCACCAGGCCGTCGATACCATCCTCGATCTCGACGAAAGCGCCGAAGTCGGTCAGGTTGCGGACCCGGCCCTCAACCACTGTCCCTGCGGGATAGCGTTCGGTGAGGTTCTCCCAGGGATTTTCCATCAACTGCTTCATGCCCAGGGAAATGCGGCGATCGGCGGGGTTGACGCTCAACACCACGGTCTCGACTTCATCGCCCGGCTTCACCAGCTTGGAGGGATGCTTGAGGCGCTTGGACCAGGTCATCTCGGAGAGGTGAACCAAGCCTTCGATGCCCTGTTCGAGCTCGACAAACGCGCCGTAGTCGGTGACCGAAAGAACGCGGCCATGGACATGCGCGCCTACCGGGTAACGCTCGGAGGCGTCCAGCCACGGGTCAGGCGTCAACTGCTTGAAGCCCAATGAAACCCGCTGCTTATCCTTGTCGAACTTGAGCACCTTGACCTGAATCTCGTCGCCCACATTCACCAAGTCGCGGGGATGCGTGAGGCGGCCCCAGCTCATGTCGGTGATGTGGAGCAGGCCGTCGATTCCGCCCAGGTCCACAAACGCGCCGTAGTCGGTCAAATTCTTGACCGTGCCGGTGAGCACTGCGCCCTCGCCCAACTGCTCGAGAGTGGTGCTGCGCTTGGCGTTCTGCTCTTCTTCGAGAATTTCCTTGCGGCTGACCACAACATTGCCGCGCTTCTTGTTCAGCTTGATGACGCGGACTTCGATCTGCTGGCCGAGATAGCCGTCCAAATTGCGGACGGGACGAATCTCAAGCTGCGAGCCGGGCAGGAATGCCTTGAGCCCGATGTCCACGGTCAAACCACCCTTGACGCGGCTGACCACTGTGCCGATGACCGGAGTCTTGTCGGCGGCGGCCTTCTCGATCACGTCCCAGACGCGCAGGCGCTGTGCCCGCTCGTAGCTGACCAGGTAGCCACCTTCCGGCTCCTCGCGCTCGATGACGACTTCAATGACGTCGCCGGCCACAAACTTGACCGCTCCGGTGTGATCCAGAACCTGCTCGAGCGGCACCAGCCCCTCGGACTTCAGGCCCACATCGACAACCAGGTGCTTTTCCGTCTGCTTGATCACCGTACCGGAAACAATCTTGTCTCCGTAGGCTTCCACGGCAGCGGCTTCGGCGGCTTGTTCGCGTTCAAACGCGGCCAGAGCGGCGGAGAAGTCGTCCATGGAATCAAGGCTGTGCTCTGCGTGCGCGGCCGGCTTTGCGGCCACCGGAGCGGCGGCAACAACTTCTGCCACGGCGACCGGCTCAGCGGCTGCTTGCGGAGCTTTGGCTACGGCTTCCACCATCGGCGCCGCAACTTCCGCGGGTTCGGACAGCTCCGCAGGCGGAGCTTCGGAAGCAACTTCCGTTGCAATCTCTTGGGCGGGTGCGGCCTCTGCCGTGGTTTCCACCACGGATACGGCCTCGACTTGAGGCTCGGTTGGGGCATCGGCGTCCAGCGCGGGCAATTCAACTGCGACAACTGCTTCGGCGGTCTGTGTGTTGGACGTGGATTCAGGCAACGGCTGCACTTGCTCCGTCGCAGGTTCGAGGACTTCGATTTCGGTGTTCAGGGTTATGCTCTCGGGTTCGGGATTGAGGACGTTTGCCATCGCTGCAGCTCCGGGATTCCGTGCTCCCGCGGCGGATACGAGCGGCCTCTGGGGTTGGCCCCTCCGCAACGATTGCCGTCACCGAGGAAAGCCGTAGGCCATCTCCCTTTTTGCAAACCAAAACCTGTACCGGGAAGTCTTCAAAGGGGACAGTCCTCCGAGCCAATAAAGCTGGCATCAAAAGGCGCTGGTCTCCTTGGGAAACATCCGGCAGGCAACGGCTTGCTGGAGGGCGGCCGCAACTCACTGCTGGAATCCGCGCAGGAAGCTACGCTCATGAGTGTAACAACCGCCGGTTTCCCCCGTCAATTGAACAGATTGCCCCCTCTGCCATCTCTTCGCTTTTCGCCGTTGGACAGGGGGCAATCAATGGACTTAACGCAAACATTAATTTTGGTGCATGACGGCCCATTTTCACCTTTTCCGGGGTGTGGAGAGCCTCGCTCGCAAAGGGGGCTCTGCGCGCGCCGTCAGGGAAGCTGAAAAACCGCGATCCGGCTCCCCCGGCGCTGGGGGCTTCTATACTGGTCGGGACGGAACCCTCCACATGGATCATCTTTGGACTCCCTGGCGCTTTGCCTACGTATCCACAGCCGAGAGCGCTACCCGGCCCGGTGTACCTCAAAGTCTGGCCGCCTGGCCGGGCGACAAGCATTGCGTCTTCTGCAACCTGATCGCCTCCATCGACTTCGCGATTGCGAACGGCATGAACCCGGACGAGGCCGAATCCGCCGGCGGGTTGATTTTGCGCGGCAAGCACTGCTTCATCTGCCTGAACGCCTTTCCTTACACATCAGGCCACGTGATGGCCATGCCCTACGCGCATCTTGACCGGCTGGCCAAGCTGCCCACCGAGACCGCGCACGAGCTGATGGATCTGGCGCAGCGCACCGAACGCGCCCTCGACAGCCTTTACCATCCGCAGGGCTTCAACTTCGGAATGAATGTGGGGCAAGCCGCCGGCGCCGGGGTGGCGGGACATCTCCATCTTCACGCCCTGCCGCGCTGGACCGGCGACACCAACTTCATGACCACCCTGGCCGAAACGCGCGTCCTGCCTGAAGACCTGGCGACCACATGGAAGCGGATGCGAGGGGCGTTCGGGGTAGAGCGCAGTTAGCGGAGCTAGCGAAGTTAGCCAATCAGCTGGGTGCACTAGGTCTCGATTTTGAGACCTGAGAAACCACGGATTCAATGGTACGAAAACATCCGGGCCATAGACCGCGTAACTTCCATCAGTGCTCTTCAGGCATCTCTTCCGCCGATGCAGCCAGCGCTAGGTCCGGCTCGTCCACGCCGGCTGCATCCAGCAGATTCCGCGGCAGAGTCTTCGCCGTCCGCACGCCCAATCCCTTCAGCATTTCCACCTGCCGAATCAGGTTCCCACGCCCTTCGCTCAGCTTCTTCATAGCATTGCCGTAACTCTGGTCGGCCCCGCGCAGGCTCTTGCCGACGGCCTCCAGATCGCTCACAAAACCAACAAACTTGTCGTATAACTCCGCGCCACGGTCCATCACGTCCTGCACGCCGCGCGCCTGCACTTCCTGCTGCCACAAGTTATCTACAATGCGGATGACGAACAGCAAGGTCGTCGGCCCCACCAGCAGCACTTCCTTGTCGTAGGCGTAGCGCCACAGTCCCTCATCCTGCTGCAACGCCACCAGAAATGCCGGTTCCACGGGGATAAACATCACCACAAAGTCCGGAGTCTCCAGAGCTTTCAGCTTGTGATAGCGCCGCGCGGCCAGTTCGTCCACGTGCTCCCGCACACTCGCCAGATGGCGTTTCATCGCCGCAGTGCGCCCCTCTTCCGTCTCCGCATTCACTGAGTTGGTGTAGGCGTTCAACGAGACTTTCGAGTCGATAATCAGGTGGCGGCCGCCGGGCAGGGAGACAATCACATCCGTCCTTGCCGTCTTTGTCTTTTCGTCCCCTTCGCCTTCCACGCCGGAAAAACTTTGCTGGAAGGTGAACTGCTCGCCCTCGTGCAGGCCGGCTTTCTCCAGCAGGTCGCGGAGGATGAACTCGCCCCAGTCGCCCTGTGCCTTCGAGGAGCCGCGCAGCGCCGTGCTCAGGTTGCGCGCTTCCTCGGCCAATTGCAGGTTGAGCCCGCCCAGCGTGCCGATCAGCGTTTCCAGCTTGGTGACGCCGGTCTTGGAGTCGGTCTGCGCCTCTTCGACCTTCTTGCGGAAATCCTCGATCTGCGTTTTGAGGGGCGCAAGCAGCGTTCCCAGTTCCTTCTGGCTGCCTTCGGAGAAGCTTTTAGATTTCTTCTCCAGAATTTCACCGGCGAGCGCTTCAAACTGGTGGGCCAGCGTCTGCTTGGCGGTCTCCAGCAGGGCCAGCTTCTCGGTCAGATTCTGCCGCTCGTTTCTCAGGTCCGCCTCAAGTTGGCTGATGCGGGCGCCTTGCGTGCGTTCCGTGGCGGCTTTTGCCTCGATCTCCGCACGCAGGCCGTCCCGCTCGGCAGCCAACTGCGCAATGGTCCGGGAGCGCTCGACGGCCAGCGATTCAAAGCCCGCACGGGCCGCGGACTCGGCCTGCACCTGGGCCAGCGCGGCCCGCACGGCCCCGAGTTCCGCCGCCATCTCCCCGGCGCGGCGCTCGGACTGCGCCTTTTCGGCTTTTGCGGACACCCCCCTCAACCAAAAGCCGAACAACACTCCCGCGAAGGCGGCGACCACTCCGGCAATCAAAGCCTGCATCCTGCTCCCCTTTTCCTCTTCGCCTAATGTACGCCTGCAGCCTGTGCATTTTGCGCCGAATTGGGGGCAAAAAACATCCTCGGCACCCTCATAGCCAGTCCCTATTCCCTACTCCCTACTCCCTATTCCCTGCCTTCGCGCCATCTTCCTGCCCTCTGAGCCTTTACACGCCCGGACCCGCCCGGTAGACTTGAAATTTCGGGGCCATGCGCAATTTTCTTGGTGTGGTAGTTGTGTTCCCCTGCCGTGGACCGATATGGTGGGCAAGCGGAGCAAGTAGAAGCTGAAGCCCCGGAAAGATTCCGACGTTCCCAACAAATACGAGGAGAAGCACGCATGGCCGTTGAAGAAAAAGTCAAGCAGATCATCGTCGAGCAGTTGCAGGTGGACGAGGCCGAAGTAACCCCCGGCGCCAGCTTCCAGGAAGACCTGGGCGCGGATTCGCTCGATGTCGTCGAGCTCGTAATGCAGTTCGAAGAGGCCTTCGATCTGGAGATTCCCGACGAAGACGCCGAGAAGATCAAGACCGTCAAGGACGCGGTGGATTACATTCAGAAGCACGAGAAAAGCGCGAAGGACGCAAAATAGCCTGTGACCCGACGCGTCGTCATCACCGGCCTGGGGCTGGTATGCGGTGTGGGCAACACCGCGCCCGAGGTGTGGAAGCAGCTTCTAGCTGGCGCCAGTGGTATGGGGCCCATTCAGGGCTTTGATACCACTGGCTTTCCGGTGACCTTCGCCGCAGAGGTCAAGAACTTCGATCCCCTCAATTTTGTGGAAAAGAAGGAAGCGCGCAAGATGGGGCGCTTCATTCATTTTGCCTTTGCCGCGACCGAGGAAGCCATGGCCCAGTCGGGCCTGAAGATCACCGATGATATCGCCGACCGCGTCGGTGTCTTCATCGGCTCCGGCATCGGCGGCTTCGAAATCATTGAGCGCGAGCACTCCAACCTGATGGCGGGCGGGCCGCGCAAGATTTCGCCCTTCTTTATTCCGGCGGTCATCGTGAACATGGCGGCCGGCCAGTTGAGCATCCGTTACGGAGCCAAGGGACCGATTTCGGCCACGGCCACAGCCTGCGCCACCTCCGCCAACTCGATTGGCGACTCGGTGCGCATGATTCTGCACGGCGACGCCGACGTGATGATTGCCGGCGGAACAGAGGCTGCAGTGACGCCGCTGTCGGTGGGAGGATTCTCCGCCATGCGTGCTCTTTCCGCGCGCAACGACGAGCCCACCCGCGCCAGCCGCCCCTTCGACAAGGATCGCGACGGATTCGTCATCGGCGAAGGCGCCGGCATCCTGATTCTCGAAGAGCTCGAGTTCGCCAAGGCGCGCGGCGCAAAGATACTGGGCGAGATTATCGGCTACGGCATGAGCGCGGACGCCTATCACATGACGGGCATTGCTCCGGAAGGCGCAGGCGCACAGCGCAGCATGAGGGCCGCACTCAAGGACGCTCACATTCAGCCCGAAGAAGTGGGCTACGTGAATGCTCACGCCACTTCCACTCCCGCGGGCGACGGCAACGAGTCACGGGCCATTGAACTGGTCTTCGGCGAGCATGCTCTGAGCCACAGACTGAAGGTTTCCGGCACCAAGTCGATGACCGGGCACCTGCTGGGCGGCGCGGGCGGACTGGAAGCCGGCATCACCGTGATGGCGTTGCAAAATCAGATGCTGCCGCCGACCATCAACCTGGACAATACCGACCCCGAGTGCCGTTTGGACTACGTGCCCAACAAGGCCATCGCGCACAGCTTCGACATTGCCCTGTCCAACTCGTTCGGCTTCGGTGGCATCAACGCCACGCTGATCCTGCGACGGTGGACGGAGTAGGAACGGCTTCTCGCAACAGAACGACACCAAACCAACGGCGCGCATCCACCAGGGATGCGCGCCGTTTGCTGTTCCAGGTCAAAGCGGAAGGTCAGGCGGTCATTGCCGCCCAGCCCGCGCCGATCAACACAAAGAGCGCCCACCATCCGAAGACCGCGATGTAGCCGGAAGTGCGCTTCACGCCCGCCACTGTCGCCACGCCGATTCCCAAAAGAACCATGCTCCAGATGGAAACCGCGTCCAGCGAAGTGGCCAGCATGTAGATCGCCTTGTGCGTCTCCACAGGATTCAGGAAGGCGCCCAGGTTGGTCGGCGCCGGATTCTTGAGGTTGAACGACTCCGGCACCTCCCCGGCAAAGATGACAATGGAACCCAGGAGAGACTTGATGATGTCCGGCAGGGTCGCGAACATCCACACCGCAAAGACGCTTCCATAGGTCGCTTTGCCGCCGAAGACGAAGTTGATGGTGGCCCACAGGCCCAGCGAACCCAGCGCGACCACCGCAAGAATCAACGCAGGAGTTGCAGCGAAGGTACCCTGCGTGGAGTAGAGGGTAATCTTGTTCGTTGCAGCCCGCTGCTCGGGCGGCATCTGCGCCAGCTTCTCTTCCGTCTTCGGGTCCATGCGCATCAGGTTGTCGACCGTCTGCTGCCAGCCGATCTTGAGGGTGATGGCCGTAAACAGGATGTATGCTGCCAGACTCATGACGATCAGCGGCATCCACCAGCTTCGGTTACCGCGCTTGATGTCTTCAAAGGTCTTTGACGGCGCGGAAAAAACGTTGGTGACGCGCTGCCACTGGGTAAGGCCGGGGGCTGCGGGAGCCGCCTCAGCCGCCGAATGCACTTCCACTTCGTTCATGTTTCCGCCTCGCAAGAGTGCTTCTCCAATTCGCTCGGCCTCTGCCATCCGTATGCAAGTTGGCTTCTTCCGGGTGAAGAGGCCGCTTGAGGGTTCTGGTTTCGGGTTACTGCAATTGGAGAGCTGCTGCAAGCCAGTTTTGGCTTTGGGCGAGATTGTACCCTTGAATGGCCTGGGGGGCGCAATCAATTTCTGTTGAAGTTGCAATGCAGGCGAAGAAAGCAGCGACTTACTGTCCCTGGAAAGCGGAAGTGGCAGGCTCGTCGGCAGGGAGAGGCTTTCTGGGCGGCTGCCCCACCTTGCGCTTTCCGCCCACGGATGGCGCGGCGGGCGTTGCGGCCGGCGGGGGAGGAACGTAGCTCCGGTAAACGGTGATATGGAAGCAGGACTGCTGGAATTCCTCCTCCACGTCAATCTTGCCAGCTTGCTGGAGGGCCAGCAGACGAGCGCGCATCCAGGCGAGTTCCTGGCGGCTCAGGCCCTGCTTCACAATGTCTATGGTGGCGCCGGTCAGGTGGGGGCTCACGATGTCGCCTTCAGCCGCCGCAGCGTTGCCGTTGGTGCCGATCAGCCGCTTCTGGTACTCCACCGTGCGCACCGCGGAGCTGACATAGAGCGGGCGGTGAAACAGCGTCACATGGGCGCGCGCCAGGTCAGAGAGAAAGCTGGCGGTCCAGGGGCGGCAATAGCGATGGGTTTCGGGCAAGCTCTCGTTGATGGTAAGCGACGACGAAACCGGCACGGGCACCAGCAGCTTGTGGGCGATGCGATCGGAGAGATCGTCTTCGTTCTCGATCCGCTCCAGGCCGTCCGCCTCTGATTTTTCGTTTTGCCGCGCCAGGGACTCGAAGGAGCCGCGCAATGGGGCCGGCATCACGGTCCGCATCCTGGTGAGCGATGCCGGCTTGGCTGTCGCCGGCTCCTCGGGCTCGTCTGCCTGCGGAGTTTGCTGCAGGGTTTGGCGGGAGCGGGAAGACGTACGAGGCGAAATCACACCCGGATTGCCCCGCGCATGCAACCGGCGCGACGATGAACGGACGGCGGGCTGAGTGTCTGGACGGGCCGCCTTGCGGGCGGAAGACCGGCCAATCGCACGGTTTGACGCAGAAACGGCGGGGCGCTGTGCACTTTTGCGCGGCACGGCCTGATGTTTCGCTATTGGATGTGGCGCGGTTTTGTGAGAGGCGGCGGGAGGCACAGCTTTCGCGTGGGCCTTTGCCGGATGAACCGGCTTGCCACTGGCCACAGCGGCGAAGAAAAGAACCAGCGCGAATACTACGAATACGGTTCGGCGCATGAGGGAGTCTGCGGAGAAACCAGAGCAATTCCAGTGTAGTCCGATCCGTCAAAGTCTCCGAGTGTCTAAACGGGTACAAGGTTGTCTGATAACTGGCGTTCGTGGACGAGACGCCTGACAGATCAAAAGCTCTTGATCGCGCGTAAAGCGTAACGCCTCACGCACATCTGCTCAAGACCTGCTCCTGGGCGCGGGAATCCACGGTCAGAGATCGAGACCTGGGCACCCGACTACGTTGTCCTCTGCGCTACGGCTCGCAACCGCTTCACATCGAGCAAATCCTGATCGCGCCCACTGGCGAGTTTGTTTTGGATCAGATCGTCTCTGGAAATGACCAGCGCCGGAGTGTCTTTATCGATGTGGCCCTCCAGGCGATGCTCCCAGGCACTATCGAAATCCAGTCCTGAAATCTGCTGCAGGATGTCAATGCGGTTCGGCGGCTGACCCATCTGAAAAATAGTGCCGTCCATGAAATCGTTCGGCGTCATTCCGGCAATGGGCGCACCAAATTCGGCGAGCGACTGAAGCACAGCCGTTGCGTTTTCTGGATCTGTGCGGATCCAGAGGTCGATATCCTTAGTGGAACGCGGTTCCAAGTGCACGCCGAAGGCAAAGCCCCCAACAACAAGGTATTTAACCTTGTGAGCGTTGAATGCGCGCAGGATGTCCTGAAAGTCCTTGCTCATCATAGGAAGACACTCCCTTGAAAGCGGCTGCGAAGGCATAAGCTTCCTGGCTCACTTCGGAGACAGCAATCAGGCGCGCGCCGATGGACTGGCTTTGCCAATAGCGATAGGTCTCGGCCTGCTGCTCATCCAAATCCTTTACGCGGCGAAGTGTCTTGTCCATGAAGTAGGCCTCGTTTCTGTTCGGCAAATCCCAGGTCTCAGAATCGAGACCTGGGCCACCCGGTTCATCTACCCTGCACCTGGGCCAGTCGCCCGCAGTCTTAGTTCGAACATCAGGTTTGGATTTCTCACAAGAAAGAACTCTCCTGCTTTGTAGGGGTCGTCATTCTCGTTGCAGCACCCCACTCTGCAAAAGTCCTTAAAGCTATTCTTTTCCTGATCGTGTTCGTCCTTTATTTGCAGATCCAACCACCGAGGTTTGCGTCCAGCAAATACCCCATCTGGTCTGATTGCATCAATCTCTTCTCTTTGATTTTCTAGCAGATTCTTCGGAGCCATAAAGATGAAATAAGTCTTTAAGCCTTCGAAATATTTCTTGCCTGCAATATCCTGAAGGCGGCCAAATTTGGATTTGACTTGTTGATCATCCCAGCCAGCATCACCCTTCGCTTCGATAAAGATCAGAGTTTTATCGAAAGCAATAATTAAGTCGACATCCTCTTGGGTGCCTTTAACCAATTCCGGGTTTCTGTTGTATTGTCTCTCACATGCGGCTCCTTCGCCTTTACTGAACAAGTAAAGAGCGCCAACAAGCCAGTCAAGATGGTAGTCCATCGCCCACCAGGCGTCCTCTGGCACTTGAATGGAAAGTGCTTCATCAAGCGATTTACGAAATTTGGGATCGAGTTTTTCGCTGTTTTCCCCAAGTGCATTTCTGATGAGCCAATATCGTTCTTTACGGTTGAATTTTCTTAGGGCTTCAACAAGTGTCATTTTTGCCTCGGGCACGCCGGGTGCCCAGGTCTCACTCTTGAGACCTGGGCGTACCGCTGGACGCGAATTCCCTACTGCAACACCAGCGTTTCGTCGTCCTTCAGTTCCTCGGGAGGAATGATGACGGCGGCGGCTACCTTGTCTTCCGTGTCCAGGTTGAGCAGGCGAACGCCCTGTGTGGCGCGGCCCGCGGCGCGGATGGTCTTGGTGTCGATGCGGATGATCTTGCCGTACTGGCTGATCGCCATCAACTCCGATGCCTCGCTCACCAACAGAACGGAGGCCGTCTTGCCAACCTTGGGGGTGGCCTTCAGGTTGTTGACACCCTGCGCCCCGCGCGCTGTCAGGCGGTACTCGTCCACATCCGTGCGCTTGCCGAAGCCGTTTTCCGTGACGGTGAGGATGAGGCATTTGCTGATCCCCAGCTTCTCGTCCAACTGCTTCAGCGCCTTGAGTGCGTCGTCGACAGCCTTTTCTGCTGCCTTGTCGGCCGCCTTCAACTGTTCGTCGTCCGGATTCCCGTTGCGCCTTTCCTCGCGCGTCTTCTGCAGAGCGTCCTTGGCCTCCGCATAAGTGGTGCGCAGGCTGACCAGCCGCTCGGTAAGGCCGAGACTCGCGGCACATTCGTCGCGATTCAGGTCCCGCGTTTCATCCGAGTCGGTGATGGCGGCGCCAATGACATAATCGCCCTTCTTGAGCGAGATGCCCTTGTTGCCGGCGGCGTTGCGGCCCATGGGACGCAGGCCGATTCCGCTGCGCTCCGGGTCGTACTCCTCCTGGAAGCGGATGGCCATGCCGTCGCGCGTGGCCAGGAAGATGGTCTGCTTGCCGTTGGTCAGGTCGGCGGCGATCAGGTCGTCTTCCTTGTCGATGGCGATGGCGATGATGCCGCGGGCCATGACGTTGGAAAAGTCCTTGAGCGGCGTCTTCTTGACGATGCCGTTGCGCGTGGAGAAGAAGATGAACTTGCCTTCTTCTTCGAGGTCGCGCACCGGCAGAATGGTGCGTACGTTCTCGCCCGGCTGCAGGTTGAGCAGGCTCTGCATCGACTTGCCCTTGCCTGCCGCGCCCACGTCGGGAATCTCGTAGACCTTCACCCAGTAAACGCGGCCGGTGTTGGTGAAGCAGAGCAGATAGGCGTGCGTCGAGTCGACAATCAACTGCGAGACGAAGTCCTCATCGCGCGTCTTCATGCCGGTGCGGCCTGTCCCGCCGCGGCGCTGCTGGCGATAGATGCTGATCGGCGTGCGTTTCAGGTAACCCTGATGGCTGACGGTGACGGCAACCTGCTCGTCGGCGATCAGATCTTCAAGTTGCAGTTCAGCCGACTCGTCGACGATCAGCGTGCGGCGGGCGTCGCCATACTTGTCGCGAATCTCTTCCAATTCCTTCACGATCACCGCGCGCAGCTTCACATCGCTGGCCAGAATCGATTCGTACTCGGCGATTCTCTCCAGCACCTGCCGCAACTCGTTGACCAACTCGTCGATCGACAACTGGGTCAAGCGATAGAGTTGCAGTTCGAGGATGGCGTCGATCTGGCGCAGGGTCAGGCCCTTTTCCTCATGCGGCAGCCGCGCGCGGTCCAGGGTAATCACAATCTCTGTGCCCTTGCCCCAGGCATACAGGTTCTCGCGCGCCTCCGCCCTCGACTTCGAGGCGCGGATGATGCGGATGACCGTGTCGAGATTGTCGAGCGCGATCTTCAAACCTTCCAGGATGTGCTCGCGGTCGCGGGCCTTGCGCAGCAGGAAGACGGTGCGGCGCTGCACCACGTCGATGCGGTGATCGATGAAGGCGTGAATCGCCTGATCCAGGCTCAACTCCCGCGGCTGCCCATTCAGCACCGCCAGGAAGATCATGGAGAAGCTTTCCTGCAACTGCGTGTTCTTGTAGAGCTGGTTGAGCACGATCTCCGGCTGGGAACCGCGCTTGAGCTCAATGACGATGCGCATGCCGTCGCGGTCGCTCTCGTCGCGCACGTCGCTGATCTCGTCGATGACCTTGTCGTTTACCAGTTGGGCGATGCGCTGAATCAGTACGGACTTGTTGACCTGATAAGGAATCTCAGTGACGATGATCGCCTGTTTTTCCTTGGTCATGTTTTCCGTGGCTACCTTGGCGCGCATCATGAAGCGGCCGCGCCCGGTCTTGTAGGCCTGCACAATGCCGGCCTTGCCATAGATGAAGCCGCCGGTGGGGAAGTCAGGACCCTGCACGTGCTTCAGCACCGCGGCCAGCCCGGCCTCGGGATTGTGCACCAGCTCGATGGTGGCGTTGATGACTTCGGTCAGGTTGTGCGGCGGAATGTTGGTCGCCATGCCAACCGCAATGCCGCTGGAACCGTTGACGATCAGGTTGGGAATGCGCGTGGGCAGCACCGAGGGCTCGAAGGTGGACTCGTCGTAATTCGGCACGAAGTCCACGGTCTCCATCTCGATATCGGCCAGCAGCTCGCCCGCAACCCGCAGCAGGCGGCACTCCGTATAACGCATGGCCGCGGGCGGATCGCCGTCCACCGAGCCGAAGTTTCCCTGCCCGTCCACCATGGGATAGCGCATGGAGAAAGGCTGCGCCAGACGCACCAGGGTGTAGTAGATGGACGAGTCGCCGTGGGGATGGTAGACGCCCATGCACTGGCCCACGACCTTGGCGCACTTGGAGTATTTCTTGTTGTACTCCAGGCCCATTTCGCTCATGGTGTAGAGCACACGGCGATGGACGGGCTTCAAGCCGTCGCGGGCGTCGGGAAGCGCGCGGCCGATGATGACCGACATGGAGTAGTCGAGATAGGAGCGGCGCATCTCCTCTTCGATGTTGATGGAAATAAGATTTGTGCCGCTGTTAAGAGGGGCGCCACTGTCGGGAGGAAGCTGGGAATTCGGGTCGTCTGCCATAGGGGTTTTCTTGGCCCGCCGGAGGGCGGCGGAAAGGATCCGGAAAATGCGGGGCCGGGCTCCGTGGGCTGTGCTTCCATTTTACCCCGCCGAAGGGGGTTTCAGCAAGGGAATAACAGTTAAATAAGTCCTTATCTTGCTTGAATTTATCGGCTTTTTGGGTGGGGCCGGAAAAGGCTTCCTCCCGCTCAGGCGGCGCGGCGGGTTTTGGCCTTGGATTTGGGGCCGGATTTGGACCTCTTTTTGTCCTTCTTGCCGGGCTCCGCTTCGCCTAATCCAGCCAGAATCACCGGAGGCTGGTCGGGGAACCGAACCATCAGCGTCAGTTCGCCCCCCACGCCCTCCACGTAGCTGCGCAGGGTGGAAAGGTAGAGGTCACTGCGCTTCTCGATCCGCGAAACGCCCTCTTGCCCGATCTTGAGCTTTTTCGAGAGACTGGCCTGGGTCAGCTTGCGCAAACGACGCATTGCGCGCAGGTTAAGCTCTTCGGCAATGAGTTCCGCGGTGCGCTGCTTGATCCAAAGCTGCGACTCTTCGGACTCACGTGCGAGCATCTCCTCCAACGAGACAGTCATTATTCCCTTTCCCCCGCTGCCAGTGCGTCCAGGTGTTGCTGGAAGCGGCGATCCGCTACGTCGATCAGATTCCGGTAGAACTTGTTCTCTGAAATTCCGGACTTGTCGCCACCAACCAACAGAATGGCCTTGCGCTTCACATCGAACGCGAAGGCTACACGCCACGCACCGTCCTCGGCGCGGAATCGAAGTTCCTTCATGTTCGCGTGCATCGATCCCTTTAATGTATCCGCATGCGGTCTGCCGAGTTGAGGACCGAACCGTTCCAGCAATCCGCTCAGAGAAAGAATCCGCCTACGGACAGACTCGGGCCACCGCGTAAACTCGGGCGCAAATTCCTCGTGGAAACCTACCGCCCATTGCCTTTCACTATTATGCTCTGGAATGCCTAATGTCTTCAAGTGCATTTTTCCTTCCCAACCACTCCATGCGCCGAGGAACGGCCTGAAGTTTCGGAACCGGAAATCATAGCAAACTTTAGCGTTAGGCCTTGGGAGAGCCCCGCCTCTAGAGCAGCCCCGGCAAGCTCAGCACGCAAAAGACGACCTGCAGCAGCACGATGGCTCCGGCAGCCCCCAGCGCCAGCCGCCCGCGTGGCCCCTCGTACGCGTCGGCGAAGACCCCGGCCACAAACGTCAGCAGGAAGGGCAGCGCCCACAGCCACGGGCTGCCGGGTGAGCCGGTCATGACCAACGGAACAACGGCCAAAAAGCAAAGCAACGGAGCCGTATTGCCGAAGTAGCGGGATTTGCGCAGCCCCAGAAAGAGCAGCACGGCCGCAGCCGAGGCCACGGTAATCCCGGCGTTCGGCAGGGCGGAAAAGAAGCGCCGCGCCGGGTCGATCGAAACCCCTAAAAGTGCAGCAGCCGAGCGGAAGAGGTAGCTGAAGGCATCCGGCGAAAAGCCATAGCAGGCAAAGACCAGCACCAGCGCCCCGGCCGCCGCCACCAGCACCACGGGCAGCACCTCGCCCCGGCGTCCCTCGGCCACCCACAGCATGAAGGCCAGGCCCAGCAGAGCGGCCACCGGCAGAGCCACAATGTGCGCCGCGGCCGCCACGCCGAAGATCACCGTCAGCAGCACGATGCGCGGACGCCATTTGCGCCGCGGCCCCTGCATGGCGTGGGCCACCCCGATGCAGGTGTAAACGCCACCGTAGACGCCAATCGCCGCCAGAATTTCGGGATTAGGCGCAACGCACGCCTTCAGCACGGCTGGAGAAAAGCAGTAGAGCGTCAGAGCCGTATAGCCGCCCAGGTTGCCGTAAAGCCGCCTCGTAACCCACCACAATGCGCCGCCCAGCACGCAGCCGGCCATCAAAAACGGCAGCCGTTCCAGCAGGAGCACAAAAGGAAGCTGATGGCGCAGTTCCCAGGTGCTCAGCTCGCCGCCGGTCTGCACCACCCGATCTTCGGACTTGCGAAAGTGGTCCAGTCCGCGTTCGGCCAGAACGTACAGCGTGAGCGGAAGGCCCGCCAGCCGGTAGGGCAGAACGCCGTCATGGATGTTGCCGCAACTGGTAAAGTAGCCCGCCAGGGCCGAAGGCCGCTCCCACATCTCGCGCCCGCAGCGCGCATATTGGTAATCCCGGTCGGTGAGCGTCTGGTGGGCCGTGAGCCAGAATCCCTGCAGGAGAAAAAGTGCCAGCAATCCCGCCGCGATGCGCTGCGGGAAATTAAAGCGAAAGCGGCGAATTCTTCCAAGCCGATGGGTCATCAAGAGCAAAGGGATCCATTTCCAGTTTAAACGGCCACGGCGAGGGGGCAGCCGCTGTCAAGCTACCACCTCGCGCTCTTCCTCGACTGAATCGCTTTACTCAGTCTTCGGCGCGCAGGTAAACTTGCTCCGCCATGATCACACGCCGTCGCTTTGTCCTGAACTCCGCCGCCGCCTCCGCCGCTCTTGCCCTCGCTCCCCATGCCCGCCTGGCCCTGGCTGAATCCGCCGCCGGCGTCTACCGCAATCCGATCCTGGGCGGCGACCATCCCGACGCCAGCCCCATCCGCGTGGGCCAGGACTTCTATCTCACCCACTCCAGCTTCGATTACGCGCCCGGCCTGCTCATCTGGCACTCCCGCGACCTGGTCAACTGGCGCCCCGTGGCCGCCGCCCTGCATCGCTACTACGGCACGGTCTGGGCTCCCTACCTGTGCGAGTACCAGGGCCATTTCTACATCTACTTTCCTGTCGACGGCCGCATCCGCGTGGTCCACGCCGACCACCCCACCGGCCCCTGGAGCGAGCCCATCGACCTGGGCATCAGCGCCATCGACCCAGCCCACATCGCGGAAAACGGCCGCCGTTTCCTCTACATCGTCGGAGGCCAGATGGCCGAGCTGACGGCCGACGGCCTGGCCGTGAAAACTGCGCCCCGCACCGTCTTCCAGCCCTGGCCGGTTCCCGCCACCACGCGCATGGAGTGCACCTGCCTGGAAGGCCCCAAGCTGCTGGAACATAACGGCTACTTCTATCTGAACGTGGCCGAGGGCGGCACCGCGGGCCCCTCCACCAGCCACTCCGTCGTCTCCGCCCGAAGCCGCCACGCCGAGGGCCCCTGGGAGTTCTCGCCGTACAATCCCGTCGTCCACACCCGCAGCCGCGACGACCGCTGGCTCAGCGTGGGCCACGGCCGCCTGGTCGACACTCCCGACGGCAAGTGGTACATGACGGTTCATTCCTACGAGAACGGCTACCGCACCCTGGGCCGCCAACTGCTTCTCCTGCCTATAGAGTGGACCGCCGACGGCTGGTTCCGCATCCCCGAGGGCGTCACGGCCGACGCGGCGATTCCCCTGCCCATCTCCGGCTCGCAGCAGCAGCCCTTCCAGGATCCCTCCGACGACTTCACCACCCCGGAACTAGGCCTCCAGTGGGCTTTCTGGCACGAATTCTCGCCGGCCCGCTTCACCACCGGCAACGGCGCGCTCACCCTCCAGGCCCAGGGCCATTCGTTGGCCGACACCTCGGTCCTCACCACGCCCGTCGGCGGCCACGCCTACACCGTAGAAATCGACCTCGAAGTGGAACCCGGCTGCGAGGCCGGCCTCCTGCTCTTTTACGATCCCCTTCACGCCTCCGGCATTCTGCTCGACTCCGAAGGAATCGGCGTGCGCCTGGCCAACAGTTTCACCCCCAGCCATCAGCAAAAGGGCGTTACCCGCGCCACACTGCGCATCGTCAACGACCGCCAGGAGTTGGACTTTTACTTCCGCCTGCCCGGCAAGCCCTGGCAGCGCACCGAGGAATCCGCTGAAATCTCCGGCATGCACCACAACGTCCTCAACGGCTTCCTCGATGTGCGCCCCGCCATCTACGCCTGCGGCTCCGGCAAAGCCACCCTGCGCAACTTCCGCTACTGGCCGGAAGTCAAGGCGCCGGCATAGACCCGGAATTCCCACAAAGGCGCGGTGTCCCATCTTTTCCGTTTCCTTCCGCGGAAAAGATGGGGCGCCCCAGGGCAAACGCATTTCAAAACATCTCCAATAGCCGGCTGAGGAAGTCCTCGTTCCATCCGGCGCGTTTGAGTTTTCCTCGGAGTGAACCTTTGGACCCCTCTTTTTGCATGGCATTGATAGCCATG
>Ga0255353_1000155_pt1 | contig 44635 bp, 31 predicted proteins | sample HBST25metaG_FD_189941 | JGI IMG/M metagenome (GOLD analysis project Ga0255353, IMG submission 189941) | Peat soil microbial communities from Stordalen Mire, Sweden - H.B.S.T25 | ecosystem: Environmental > Terrestrial > Soil > Wetlands > Peat | place: Sweden: Norrbotten County, Stordalen Mire...
CGCTTCCTTCAGACCCCACCTCGCGATGACGCCCTTGCGCTTCGCTATCACTTCTCCCCATCTGGATGTGAAGAGGACTTTCACCTCCAAGCTGTCAATCATGCACGGCGTACAACCACTACTGCCACCCCGGCAGAGCCAGGGGATCTCCCTTACCCTTTAGGCCCGGGCCGTTGCTTCAATTCCAGGTTTTAGAGGAAATACAACTGTAGTACTAGCGAGAAACTTCGACGGCCGTGATCTCGGTTGCGGTTTGCGTAAAGTGAAATTGCAGGGTCCATACGCTGGGGACGGCCCGACCATTCACTTGCGCAGGCTTGAACCTCCATTGCCGCGCTGCTTCCAGGGCCTGTTTGGCAAAATACCTGCTTGTCCCCGGCGAGTCGAACGTGGCATTCGAAACATCGCCTGCCGAATCGACCGTGACCCGTATCCCCACGTTGACCTGCCCGCGAATGGACGCACGCCCGCGTGGAAGTATGTCGGGCATCACACGCTCAGCGACGGCGCCCTTCACTCTGCCACCTCGGGGGGCTGGATTCCCCGCCACGGGAGACTGAGGTGGAAGCCCGGCGCTCGCGGACTCGGATTGCTGTGTTCCGGTGTCCAGGGATGGCCCTGTCTTGTAAGATCGCAGGTGCAGAATTGCGACCACCGCAAACAGAACCAGCACAGCGAAAACGACGGCCGTCACGCGGAGTTTGGCAGGCGCCTTTTTAACTGATTTACTGGCCGGAACCGGGAGAGATTGGGCAGGTTCGAGGCGAGCCTTGACATCGCTGAGGGTGCATCGGCGCGCGGGGTCAACCCGGAGACAGTCCCGCGCAATGTCGGCGAAGGGCTGTGGAATGGATCCCGGCGTCACCGGATCCCCCTGTGTCGATCTGTCCCAAGCCGGCGGATGTTGGGTCAGGGCTTCGACCAACGTGACGCCGAGCGACCATACGTCCGCGGCCGGGGAGATCCCCTCTTTGGCGCATTCCGGTGCTTCGTAGACTCCTGGCTCCGAATACTGTTCGCCAGGCTCGCCCGCGACATTGAGGCTGTCCGAAGAAAGCTTCAACTGATCCTCAACGACCATGATGTTCGATGGTTTGAGGTGGCCATGCACGACACCTTTCCCATGAAGGTAGGAAAGCGCGTCGAGGACCGGGCCGAGCATCTCTCTGGCTTCGGAAGGCGTGAGTGGCCGGTCGAGAAGAATCTGTGAGAGAACCTCTTCGGCATATTCCGTCACGGAGTAGAGCAGACTGAAGGTGTTCATCTGACAACGTCCGCGGTGAAACAGGCGCATCAGGTGAGGATGAGACAGGCTGGATGCCAGGGCCCAGCCAGCAAGGTGGGCCTCCGCGTCGCCGGCATCGGCAAGAATCAGCTTGATGGCGGCTTTCTGCGATCCAGGTCCCTCAAGTTCCGTGAGGAACACACCACCGCGTCCAGAGCCGCCCAACCACTGGAGGAGAGTAAATCTTCCGTTGACGACCTGTCCTACCCAATCACTGCGAATTGTCGCTGTGTTCATGGCATAACCATTTTATATGACCACAGCAAAAGCCAGAGCCCAGAGTCAAGAGTCGAGCCGCCATTTGGACGGCCGACGAAGTCACGACCGGGATGCAATGCCCCCTGACCTGACGCCCGGCAGATTCCGAAGCCTGCAGCGTTATGGGTGCGAATTCATAGACATCGAGGACAGTCTGTGGTGCCGCTTTGTAACGATGGTAGAGCCGCCGAGAATGATCGAAATCCGTGGTCTTCCGATCGAACGGGAGGTTGCTCTCCGGCACCAACGCCCCCTCTGCTTCGCCAAGCGAGCCAGGAGTGCTGTAAAGTCGTCTTTATTGGTCAGGGGTTTTCGTCGAACGGCCAGGCAGTTCTTGACTGGCTGTGTCAGCCGGGATGGCCAGCGCACATTTCCGCCACAGACGGGGTTCGCAGCAGAAAGATGGAGGGGAAAATGCCAACCCACCCATCGACGCGCGACCCGTGGGAAGATGCCGCTCCTGAAAATCGACGTGGTCCCACTTCCGATTGTGAGCAATTTGCAACAGAGCGTGCATCTCGCCATCCAGGAGAATCGAAGAGTGAAGAAGCTGGCAAGCGCAACCGATCCCCTCTGGTACAAAGATGCGATCATCTACGAACTTCACGTTCGAGCCTTTTCCGACTCGAACGGCGACGGCATCGGAGACTTCCCCGGACTGCTCTCGCGGCTCGACTATCTCCAGGACCTCGGCGTCACCTGCATCTGGCTCCTGCCTTTCTATCCCTCGCCCTTGCGTGACGACGGCTACGACATCGCCGACTATGTCGACGTCAACCCGTCCTACGGAACCCTGCACGATTTCAAGGCGTTTCTCGACGCCGCTCACCAGCGCAACATGCAGGTGCTGATCGAACTGGTCATTAATCACACCAGCGATCAACACCCCTGGTTCAAGGCCGCCCGCGTCGCGCCGCCCGGCAGCCCGGCGCGAGAAATGTACGTCTGGTCCAAAACGGACCAACTCTACAAGGACGCCGGCATCATCTTCACCGACACGGAAAAGTCCAATTGGACCTGGGACGAGAAGGCGAAGGCCTACTACTGGCACCGCTTCTTTTCACACCAGCCCGACCTCAATTTCGATAACCCTGCGGTGATGGAAGAGGTCCTCAAAGCCATGCGCTTCTGGCTCGACATGGGCGTTGACGCGCTGCGCATGGACGCCATCCCGTACCTGGTCGAACGCGAAGGCACCTCCTGCGAGAATTTGCCCGAAACCCATCTTGTCGTCAAGAAAATCCGCGCCGCCATCGATGCTGAATACGCCAACCGTCTCATCCTGGCCGAAGCCAATGAGGCGCCGGCCGATGTCCGTCCCTACTTCGGCGACGGGGACGAGTGCCACATGGCTTTCAACTTTCCCCTGATGCCACGCATATATATGGCCCTGCGTCAGGAAGATCGCCGGCCCATCACCGACATCATGGCCCAGTTGCCGCCCATCCCCGACAAATGCCAATGGGGCCTGTTTCTTCGCAATCACGACGAACTCACGCTTGCCCTGGTCAGCGAAGACGAGCGCGACTACATGCACATCGCCTACTCGAACGACCCCCGCATGCGCGTCAACGGCGGCATCCGTCGCCGGCTCGCGCCCCTGGTCGACAACAATCGCCGCCGCATCGAGCTGCTGAACTCGCTTCTCCTCAGCTTTCCGGGGACACCGATCCTCTATTACGGCGACGAAATCGGCATGGGCGACAACATCTACCTCGGCGATCGCAACAGCGTTCGAACCCCTATGCAGTGGAACTCGGACCGCAATGCCGGATTCTCCAAGTGCGACCCTGCCCGGCTCTTCCTGCCCATCATCATGGATCCAATCTACGGCTACCAGGCCATCAATGTGGAGGCCCAGCTCAGCGATCAGTCCAGCCTCCTGCACTGGACCCGCAACATGATCGCCTTGCGCAAACTCTTCCAGGTCTTCGGCCGTGGAACCCTCAGTTTTTTGAACCCGGCGAATCGCAAGATCCTCGCCTACCTCCGCGACCTCGATCGCGGCGACGGCTCCCACGAGACCGTTCTCTGCGTGGCCAACCTCAGCCGTTTTGCCCAGCCCGTCTCTCTCGACCTCGCCAGCCACAACGGCGCAGAGCCCGTCGAGATGCTGGGCTACGTGCCCTTCCCTACCATCACCAAAGCCCCTTACGTACTCACCCTCGCTCCCTACTCCTTTCTCTGGCTCGAACTGCAGCCCTCGCACGTAAATCCGGCATCCTAGCCTTGTAGAACCGTCTGGCGGCATTGTGGCTGGTCTGTTGGAGACAGTAGAAGGTCTCCAGCCGGTTTAGCATAGGCCTCTTGGTCACCATGGCGACAGCAGATCCCGTTCCCGACACCACCGCCGATTCCGCGCTCCCCAGCGGAAAACTCCTCGTCGTGCTTGCCGCCATGACGCCGGAGCAACTCGAACCAGTCCTCGCAAACCTGGCCGCTTCCTTCCCGCAGGAAGGTCTGCTCGTCGCTTCCCCCAACGCGCTGCCGGCAGACTCCCATCCGCATCTCCAGATCGTCGCAGCTCCCACGGCCGCTTCCACCTGGACCCTCAGTGCCGCTCATTTCCTCAACGCTTACGAACTCGCCGACAAAAGCAAGGCGCGCGCCATCCTCATGCTGGGCGCGGAGTCCGGCTCGCTCGCTTCGTCCGCCATCCGCACCCTCGCCAACGCCGTTCTCACCACCTCCACCGACCTCGCAGTTCCCCGTTACGATCTGCCGCCGCACACCGGCCTGGTCAACTCCGCCATCCTCTATCCGCTGACCCGTGCGCTGTTTGCCTCCTCCGTGCGCTTCCCCCTGGCCGTCGATCTTGGACTTTCGCTTCGCATGGCAGAACGTCTCGCCGCCGCCGCCCATCGTTTCATTGCGCAAAACCGGGGCGAAGAGACTCTTTGGCCAGTCAACGAGGCCTCTGTAGCCAGGTTCAGCATCGACCAGTTCGACGTCGGCCCACGCGCCCAAACCCAAACCCAACCCGGCGGACCCGATCTCAACACCATCCTCCCCCTGCTCACCGGCTCTCTGTTCTCCGATATCGACGCCAAGGCAGCGTTCTGGCAGAGACCCCGCCAGTGGTTCCCCGCGGACAATCCCATGCCCTCGCCAATCACGCCCTCCATCGACAAGGCCGCGGATATTGCCCCCATGCTTTCGGCCTTTCAGCTCGCCTATTCCAACCTCCATGAAATCTGGTCGCTCGTCCTGCCGCCCAACTCCCTGGTCGGGCTCAAGCGGCTCTCCACAACCGACGCTGCCGCCTTCCGCATGCCTGAGAGCCTCTGGGCCCGCATTGTCTTCGACTTTCTCATCGCCTACCGGCTCCGCACCATCAATCGAGGACATCTCCTCGGCTCCCTTATCCCGCTGTACCTTGCATGGGTCGCAAGCCACATCAACATCACCGCCTCAGGTACCGACCCCGAACGCCATATAGAGACCGTCGCCGCCGCTTTCGAGGCCGACAAGACCTATCTCCTCTCGCGCTGGCGATGGCCCGACCGGTTCAATCCGTGAGACCGCGAATCAATCCCGTTTCCGGTTCGAAGCAAGTGAGTCGATTCAAGGAGTGAGTCCTATGCAACACATCTTTGCCGCCATGCTCCAGCCAGCCCCAATCCAGATTCCGCAGCCCGCATCTGCCAACAGCGGCTCCATCTGGCACCATATGGCCGACGCGCTCCATCAGTCGCTCGACCGTGTGCTCTCCCTGCTCATCGCCATCCTGCCCGGCATCCTCGCCTTTGTTGTTGCTCTGGCCGTATTTACCCTCATCGGTATGGCTGTCTCCGCGCTCTTGCGGCGAGCACTTGCCGCGGCCAGGTTGGATGACCATCTGGCTCGCGGCCGCGGCAACGTCGACTGGGCGCCGGCGACTTCCCCCACTGCCCTGATCGCACGGGTCTCCTTCTGGGCCAGCGTCTTGCTCGGGCTCATCATCGGCGTCTCGGCATTCGACGCATCCTACGCATCGGCCGCCATGTTGCCCAGCTCACTCCTGCCCTACCTTACCCGCGTCGTTGGGGCCGCCTTGCTGCTCATCGCCGGCACTCTCATCGCGCGGTTCCTGGCGCGTTCGGTCCTCATCGGAGCCGTCAATGAGCAACTCCAATACGCGCGCTTCCTGTCGCTCGGCATCAAGTGGCTGGTCCTCGTGCTTACCGCCGCCATGGTCCTCGACCACCTTCAGATGGGCGGCGACATCGTTGCGCTGGCCTTTGGCATCCTCTTTGGCGGCATCGTCCTCACCCTCGCTCTCGCCGTGGGCCTTGGCTCCCGCGACCTCGTCAGTCGCTCGCTTGAAAGTTACGCCGAACCGCCCGGCGAGCGCGGCGCCGCTCCCCCTGCCGCCCCAACCACCAGTTCCGCCGAGTCCATCCGGCATTTCTGAGACTTGGTGGATGCAGTCGTGGGTCTGCCATCTGAGGCTTGGCGCCTCGTCGGCCTCAGATACACCGGAAATCCGGCGAATCGGCAAAAATTACACTGCGATGTTCAGAAAAAACATGCTTCCCGTGCCGTTTGCCGGGAGTTGGCTTCGCATTCTCAATCAGTGAGTGTCTGGCCATTCAAATGCCAGAGATGAACAAGCTGGATTGCGTGCCTGGATAGAAAATGGTCACAATTGCACAGGAAACGAGGGGCAGTTTGTTTAGAAGAAAGCAGGGAGAGGTGACATGCAATTCTTTCGTATTCGGTTGATCCTTGCACTGGTTGTGGGGATCACCCTGATCTCGGTCGCCTCAACCTACTTTGAGGTTTTGGCCCACAAGCACGTTCTGCGTCAGGAACTCGAGCGCAGAACCGCATGGATGAGCAGGAACCTGCAATCGGAGATGGAGCTGACCTTGGCCGGAGGGCAATCCGCGGCCGGTGGGCAATCCGCAATGATTGCGGAAAGCGTGGCTCGGCTGCGCTTGCAGGAGCATGCGTTGGGCCTGGCCGTCTATGACACACAGGAACGGCTGGTAGCCGCGGCGGGTCCTTCCGACGTATTCCCCGGTCTGCCCCACGGTCCGCTGAACAAGGCCATCCAGCAGGGCGCAGAAACGGCTGCCTTTGGGCATATTGACGATCAGCAATGGCTGGAGCAAGCGGTTCCGCTGCACGTCGGCGGGCGCGTCGTCGGAGCGCTGGTGATTCTGGAAGATGCCAGGTACATCCGCGCGGAGGGCGTGGCTGTGTGGCAGCGGAGCTTCTTGCGCATTGCCGCTTTTGTGCTGCTGATTGTGGGCGTAACGCTCCTGGCGATTCGCTGGCTTCTGATGGGGCCCATGGTGCGCTTGGCGGAACGGCTGCGGCGCCTGCGCACAGGAGACACTGCCGATGTTGCGCACGAGAGTCAGGCGGAGCTCAGCTTCTTTAAACCGCTGACCCGCGAAGTCGAGTCGATGGCCGAGAGCCTGATCACGGCGCGTGCCGCCGCTGAAACTGAAGCCCGGCTGCGCGAAGCCGGTGAGCACCAGTGGACCGCCGAGCGCCTCGCCGTCCATATTCGCGAGCACTTCGGCTCCAGCCGCATCTTCGTCTTGTCCAACCGTGAGCCATATATGCACGTGCTTCAGGGCCGGGAGACCGTATGCATCGTTCCCCCCAGCGGTCTGGTCACCGCCATCGAGCCGGTGCTCAGGGCCTGCGACGGCGTGTGGGTGGCCCACGGCAGCGGCAGCGAGGATGCCAAAAACGTCGACGAATTCGATCGGCTACGCGTTCCGCCCGACGATCCCCGCTACACCCTGCGCCGGGTCTGGCTCTCTGCCGAGGAGGAGGCAGGCTACTACGACGGCTTTGCCAACGAGGGACTGTGGCCGCTCTGTCATATTGCGCACACCCGTCCCATCTTTCGCGCTTCGGACTGGGAGTGCTACCAGCGTGTCAATGAGAAGTTCGCCAACGCTCTGCTTGAAGAGATGAAGGACAGCGCCAGCCCCATTGTCTTTGTGCAGGATTACCACTTCGCGCTGGCGCCGCGCCTCATCAAGGCCGCCCGTCCTGACGCGCGCGTAGCCATCTTCTGGCACATCCCCTGGCCCAATCCTGAGGCATTCGGCATCTGCCCGTGGCAGGCCAAGCTGCTGGATGGGTTGCTGGGCGCGGACCTGATCGGGTTCCACATCCCCCTGCACTGCAATAACTTCCTCTCCACCGTAGACCGCGTGCTGGAGTCCCGCACTGACCGCGAACACATGACCGCCCGCCGCGATGGGCACACCAGCACGGTGCGCCCCTATCCGGTGAGCGTGGCCTTTGACGGCTCCAAACCGGAACGCAAAACGCCCCGGCCCACCCGCGATGAACTGCTCAAGAAATCCAACCTCCGCGCCGAGAGCATGATCGTGGGCGTCGATCGCATGGACTACACCAAGGGAATCGTCGAGCGCCTGGTGGCCATCGAGCACCTCCTCGAGGAGCATCCCTGGTACCTGGAACGGCTCACCATGGTGCAAATCGCCGCGCCCAGCCGCTCCCGCATTCCAAGCTATGTGAATCTGCGCCGCCAGGTCGAGGAAACCGCGGAACGCATCAACCAGCGCTACCAGACTGCCGCCTGGAAACCCATCCTGCTCATCGAGCAGCAGTTAAGCCACGAGGAACTGGATCCCTGGTACCACGCGGCCGATCTGTGCCTCGTGACCTCGCTGCACGATGGCATGAACCTGGTAGCCAAGGAGTTTGTCGCCGCACGCGACGACGAGGACGGCGTGCTGGTGCTCAGCAAGTTCGCCGGCGCTGCCACCGAACTGCACGATGCGCTCATCGTAAATCCCTATGACACCGAAGGCGTCGCCGAGGCCATCCATCAGGGCCTGGAGATGGACCGCACCGAGCGGCGCATGAGGATGCAGCGCATGCGCCGTCATGTGATGGACCACAACATCTATCGCTGGGCGGCCAGCATCTTGGGCGACCTGCGCGAACTGCGCATGGAAAACCCCGGTCCAGCCGACGTGAGCCACGCCCGCCCCGCGTCTGTTCCTCCAGGCGAAAAGCCAGATAATGAACCGGCCTAGTGTCCTGTCTCTAAAGTTCGCAACAAAACTAGGGTTGTCATCCTGAGCGAACGGGGCCCCAAGCGCTTTTCAGCTTGGGGGTGGTGAGTCGAAGGATCTGCTGTTGTTTTTCAATGAACATCTGGGACACCACACTAGGAACTTGTTGAAAAACGTTCAAAGCCACACGCGGCATGAAATCAAATCGCGCTACAAGGCCCGTAGCGCGATCGGCGGCATCTCGATGATGGTTTTGGTATCACGATTCTTGCCGTATTCCGGGACTCGTAGGTGTTTTTCAACAAGTTCCTAGAACCCAACCATCCGAGACCTGAGAAGCCTCAGCCCTCAACAAATGTGTTCATCAGCAGCAGCCCGACTCGTGATACGAGTGACGGCTGGGAGGAATTGCCGCCAACTTGCCAACTCGCGATTTCCGCGAAGCGGAAGCTAACTTGCTGATTTTGTTAAAAAACTCTTCATTCAACCTTTTTGCTCATCGGGAGCGGACTCTGGCTCGTTTTTCGCACCAAACGGAGTCGAAGAATCTGCCTTTGTATCTCCCGATCTCTGCTAAGAACTCTGGCAGAGGACACCAGAACAGCATCGGCTGTGGACCGGATCGCTTATACTGCTGCAAATCGCTTCGGGAGGCAACGAATGCCCACCGCCACCCCGTCCCTTGCAGACCAGCCGCTTTACAACCTCATGAACCAATCGGCTGCGGCAACCATCCAGGACGTGATCGCCCGCATGCAGGCCATCGATGCGCTCCTGCCGCCTGACGATGGCCTCAAATGGTTCAACCGCCTCTATCTCATGGTGACGCAGCAGGTCGATCTGCACCCTCCCGGCGGTGTCTGGCAAAGCCCGGCTTGGCTCACCCGCCTCGATCTGGTCTTCGCCGGGTTCTACTTCCGGGCTGTCTCCGATTTCCTCGCGGGAAACTCCGCGCCCTCGGCATGGAATGCGCTGTTTGAGGCGCGCTACCGGGACGGCATTGATCGCGTCCAGTTTGCGCTCGCAGGCATGAACGCCCACATCAACCACGACCTCGCTCTGGCCCTGCTGGACACCGACAGCGAGTTGAACCTGGTCCCCGCACCGGACGGCCCCGAATTCGCCGACTACCAATCCATCAATGGCCTGCTCAACACCGTCATGCCCTCGGCACTTACCATGCTCGCCACGGATACGCTGGGCGTGCTCGCGGAAGACACCGGCAAAATCGGCCGCCTGCTCGCCTTCTGGGACATCGTGAGCGCCCGCAACCTCGCCTGGGACTTCGCCAATCACCTGCGCAGTCTCACCGGCCTCACCCGCGACGCAGCCCTCAACGCGCAAGACGCACTCACCGGCGCCCTCGGCCGCGCCATCCTCGCCACCGCCTGAAGGCTCTCCACGCAAGAGTCAACAGGCTGGCGGTTCTCCAATGGGGCGGCTGGCCCCCTTTCTCCGCCACTGAAAGTGGGTGCCCCATCCTTCCGCAGTTTTATCGCGGAAGGGTGGGAGAGCACCAGCCTTCAATTCTCCGGTTCCCTTCCATCGGGAATACGGCTGGAATCCTAGTGTCCTGTCTCTAAAGTTCGCAACAAAACTAGGGTTGTCATCCTGAGCGAACGGGGCCCCAAGCGCTTTTCAGCTTGGGGGTGGTGAGTCGAAGGATCTGCTGTTGTTTTTCAATGAACATCTGGGACACCACACTAGGAACTTGTTGAAAAACACCTACGAGTCCCGGAATACGGCAAGAATCGTGATACCAAAACCATCATCGAGATGCCGCCGATCGCGCTACGGGCCTTGTAGCGCGATTTGATTTCATGCCGCGTGTGGCTTTGAACGTTTTTCAACAAGTTCCTAGTAGAATTCTCCTGGTAGACGACCCCCTTGAAGGGAATCCGGAATCGGGACTCCCATCTCCCAGGGAGCGAATCTCGCCCGTCCTCGCTCCGGAATTCGAAGGAGATGGAAGATGATTTCCTTGCGTAGAATTAAGCCCCATAAGCGCATGATGTTCTTAGGCGGAAGTAGCGCTGGTCTCCAGACCGGCTGTACTGGCGGCGTCCTCGCCGCCAGCCGTCGTCGGACCGAGGACATTTCCAGGCGGGCACAGCCCCGGGAAGGACCTTTTTCGAGGCCAATTCCGGGCAAAAAAACAGCCAAAATCGCCGTTTACCCCACCCCCCTATGTGATATTATCACTTTTTCGACGATAAAAATCTCGTAAGTATAAAAGAATGAGCACTATACAATAATGCATAGTTAACTGATAAGTAACCAGAACCCGCCGATTTTGGCCCTTTTTCGGGCGTTTTTGGGCCATTTTTGCCCCAAAATGGCCCAAAAACGAGGCCAAAATGACCCCTTTTTTGCCGCTCGGAGCGAAGTCGAAAGGATCCCGCATTTCCGCCGCTCTCCATAGGCAGCGATCCTCGCAGGCATCGCTTTAGAATGAGTCATGGCCAATCTGACTCTCATCTACGGTTTGCGGCTGCTTCCCGAGGGCGAGGTCGCTGAAATCCAGAACGCAACGCTCAAGCTGGCCAACGGCCACCAGGCGCACGTCTCGATGCACATCATCGAGGGCTCGCGCCAGGAGATCGAAGCCCAGCTCAAGCGCAGCCTAGACGCCTTCTTCGACTTCTACCCGGAGATCTGAAGGTTCCAAGCCAGGTGCGCCTATTTCGGTGCGGGGCTCGCCGTGGTCAAAACGCCCTTGCGGAAGTCCGGGTCCATCTGCGCAATGTCCACGCGGTAACTCACCGTGCTTGCCGTCGGAAAGCCGGCCGGCGCCTTTTGTGTGACCTTTCCCGTCGCGGCCCACTCCGTCCCGCGCTGAAACGTCGCGATGAATCCCACGCAGCTCAACGCCGCCACGTCGTGCCCCAGCGTGGTGTGAAAGATTCTTCCCTTTCCGTAATTCACCACCATCAGCATGGGTTCGTCGCGTCCCGTTCCCCTGTTCTCCGGGTCGGAGTGCGCCGTGGCCAGCACGGTCATATTCTTGCCGGGGCCGCGCAACGTCGCGTACAGCTCGTCCGGCGCATGCATCCAAACCGGCGGCAATCCCTTCAGAATGGGGTGCTCGGGCTGGCGGGCAACCACCTGGAAGGGAAGCCGTGCGCCATGCTCTCCGGCTGGGCCTGGTGAATTGTCGGAGACCAGCTTGTCATCTTTGAAATACCAGAGCGGCCCCGCCGCCTCGTTCCGGTTTCTCCATCCGCCCACGCCGATCATCTGGTTGTAGCCCGCCCAACCCGGAAAGGCATTGTCGGCGGCATGAACCACCACCAGCCCGCCGCCATTCTCGATATACCGCTCGAATTCGCTCCGCAAACGCCCCGGCCAGTCGGGTGAGTCCAGGTTGGACACAATCGCCTGGTAATGGCTGAAATCCGGCTTGAAGTTGCTGAAGTCCCCCTCCGACGGCGGCGCGGTCAGCACCGTGACCTCGAAGAGCCCTGTCTCTTCCAACTCCGTCTTCAATACCGCAGTCGTCAGCCGCCAATTGTGAAAGGGGCCCCCGCTCTGCCCATCCAGCAGCAACACGCGCAGAGGCGCTTGAGCCCCGCAAGCAGACGCGCCGGCCAGCAGCGCGCCCACAAAAACCGCAAAAGCAATCTGCTTCATCTTCAATCCTCTGGGGGAAGGCCGCTATTTGCCGGCAGAGGAAGAATACTCCGCCGGTCTTTCAGAAAAAATTATGTTCGGCCGAAAAGTCCTTCCCTGACGCGTTTCCCGCTCACTTAGAAAGAACTCATCGACTCCATCGGAACATTGGTCCAGCACATGCCACAACACGCTGCTTGGAGCCTCGTCCATGTCCGACTCCGTTCCCGCATTCCGCCTCCGTGCGGCAACCCGCCTTCTCGGGTCGGCCCTGTTGCTGCTGGTCCCGGCAGCAGCCGTGGCCGGCGGGCCCAAGTATGTAGCCGGGGTCAGTTTCTTCGATCCGGGCGTCCTGGGCCAGCCTGTCCATTGGGCCAACGGGCAGGTGAATTACTGGGTCGATCAAGGGCCGCTCAACAGCACCGTCACCAACCAGCAGGCCACCGCCATGGTGGACGCGGCGGCGGCTCTTTGGAGCGCCGTTCCCACGGCCGGGGTGACGCTCACCGACCAGGGTTCGTTGCAGGAGGATGTGAACGGCTCGAACATTGGGTCCGTCAACGGCCAGATCACCCAGCCCGCCGACGTGACTCCTTCGGCCACCAGCTTCCCGCTGGGCGTCATCTACGACGCCGATGGGTCGGTGATCGACGACCTCTTCGGCGTGACCTCCAGCGAGCCGGATACCTGTCAGAACAACGGCGTTTTCGTCTGGATGGATAACTTGAATTCGGACGGAACCATTGCCCACGGCCTCATCGTGCTCAATGGCCGCTGCGCCACCAGCAACAGCCTGCTTCAGATGATGAGCTTTGAACTGGAGCGAGCCTTCGGGCGAATCCTCGGCCTGGACTTTGCCCAGGTGAACCCCGGGGCGCTCCAGAACGGCGAGACGGGCGGCACGCTGGGCTGGCCGGTGATGCAGCCCGAGAGCGGGTTCTGCAGCGCCTCCGGTGGCGTCTGCATTCCCAACCCTTCCGTGCTGCGCTACGACGATATCGCGGCGCTCAACCGCATCTACCCCATCACGGCCGGCAACCTGGCCAGCTTTCCCGGCAAGCAGATCACCGCGGACAATACCGTCTCCATTCAGGGAGCCATCAGCTTCAGATCCGGCGCCGGCATGCAGGGCGTCAACGTGGTGGCCCGCCCCTTGGACGCAAGCGGCAACCCGCTCTACCAGTACACGGTCACCTATGTCTCTGGCTCCATCTTCAACGGCAACCACGGTAATCCGGTCTCGGGCTTTGTCGATGCCAACGGCAGCCGGCTCGATATGTGGGGCTCAAACAGCGCGGAGATGCAGGGCTTTTTTGACCTGAGCGGCATGCCGCTTCCTCCCGGCGTGACGACCGCCGATTACACCGTCACCTTTGAAGCGGTGAACCCCGCGTACCTGCTCACCTCTTCGGTCGGCCCGTATCTGGACGGCTCGCCTCAGCCCTCCGGAACACTGAGCGCTATTTCAGTGCCGGGCCTCCAGGCGGGCAGCGCCAAGGCGCTTAACGTCAACGTCGGCGACTCGGCGTCGGGGGGGTACCAGGACGCCATCGGAACTGTCTCTTCGCCGCGCGTCCTCGCCTCCAGCGGACTGTGGTCTGGACGCCTGAGCCAGGTGGGCCAGACCGACTGGTTTACCTTCCCAGTGCGCGGCAACCGCACATTTACTGTGGCCACCATCGCCATGGATGAGAGCGGCGCTCCCTCCAACCTCAAGGCCATGCCTGTGATCGGCGTGTGGGATGCCTTTGACCCGGCAAGCGCCGCGGCGGTGGGCGCCGGGGCTGGCCTCAACGGCTTGGCCGCTGGTGAGAGCTGGCTGCGGGTCACTTCCCTGGGCGACGACGTAGTCCGGCTCGGCATCGCCGACGAGCGGGGAGACGGACGGCCCGACTACAGCTATCAGGGTTGGGTGCTCTACGCCGACAGCGTCCAGCCGCAGCGGCTTCCGGCGGCGGGCGGGGCCATCGTCATTCAGGGCATGGGCTTCCATTCCGCCGACACGGTGCTGGTGGGGGGCCAGCCAGCTATCGTCACCAGCATCTCGCCCAACGAAATTACCGCCATCGCGCCCCCGGCAGCCAAGGGCGTCACCGGGTCGGTCGATGTGGAGGTGGACGACCTGCCCATCTACTACGCGGCGGCCATCGTCAGCGGCGGCGTCAGTTACGACTCCGGCGCCGGCGATGCGCTGACTCTGGTCACGGCTCCGTCGGGCACGGTTCCCGTCGGCGTACCGGAGCCGTTCACCGTGATCGCGCTGGGCCCGGACCTGAGCCCCGCCGGCGGGGTCACGGTGACCTACACCGTCCTGAATGGGACGGCCACGCTGGGTTGTGGCCAGCCCACTTGCACTGTCACAGCCAGCGGCGACGGCCGCGCCACCTTGAATCTGACCGCGGCCGACAGTTCCTGGTCCGCGATCACCGCTTCGCTCACCGACGGCTCGACGCTGCAGAGCGAGTTCATGGGCGGGACGCCCCCGGTCCTGGCAGCGCTATCGCACCCCCTCTCAGTGGCGGCCGGCGCCACGGTCGATTGGACCACCCAGGCCCTGGTGCTCAACAACGGCGTTCCCATGAGCGGCCAGGCGGTGGCCTGGCAGTCCGGTGGCAGCGGTATCACCCCCCAGGGCACGACCGCGGCCATCAGCAACGGCAGCGGCATCGCGCAAAAGTCTCTCACCGTCGGTCCCTTGACCGAGGGACAACAGGCCGCCTTGAATGCCTGCCTGAACGGCACCAGCCAGTGCGTCTCCTTCTCCGCCTTTGGCGCACGTACGGAACTGGCCACCCTGGAAGCCGTCTCCGGAACCGTGCAGAGCCTTGCGGTGAGTGGAACGCCCGGACAGATTACCCTGCGCGTGCTCGACGTGGACGGCAACCCGATGGCTGGCGGCGCCGTCACCTTCTACCAGGCGCTCTACGCCTGGGCACCGCCTTGTCCGGTGCGCGGCCGCTGCGCGCAGGCCGAGCTTCTGACCGCGCAAGTAGCAACCGCCGTCTCTGCGCTGGACGGCACCGTCACTTTCACTCCAGCGGTTCTTCCGGGAGTCGCCACCAACCTGGTCGGACTGGCCGTGATCGGCAACGCAGGCACGGCCAGCGTCGCCGTCGAGCAACATCCGTAGACGTCCCGATCAGACCAAGCCAAAGAGTCTTCCGCAGGCGTGGAAACAACCCATCCGCATGGTCCTTGTTCGGCGCCGCACCAGAGCGGCAAGAATGGGTCATTTTGGCCTCGTTTTTGGGCCATTTTGAGGCAAAAATGGCCCAAAAACGGCCAAAAATGGGCCATAATCGGGCAGTTCAGGTTACTTATCAGTTAACTATGTATTTTTGTATGGTACTCATTCTTTTCGACTTACGGTATTTTTATCGTCGGAAAAGTGATAATATCACTATGGGGGGGTGGGTAAATGACGATTTCGGCTGGTTTTTTTGCTCAGAATCGCCCTCGAAAATAATCATTCCCATAGACATCATGCGCTCATGGGCCTTAATTCTGCGCAAGGAAATCGCAATTCATCATCTTCCTTTTCCGGAGCGATGGAGGGCGACATGCGCTCCGTGGGAGACGAGTGCTGAATCCAATCCATTCCGCCACCCTGAACAACGTGATGGCGCGACACAATGCAATAAAATGACCCCACTCGATACCGCGTTTTACCGCCAGGCAATCACCCAAGGGACCGAGCAGCAGCATCCACGCCGAGGGCGTGTGGGGATGTTGATCTAGTGTGGTGAATCCGAAGTTCGTTGAAGAACAACTGCAGATCTTTCGACTCCGTTTGGCCAAAAAGCCGGCCAAACTACGCTCAAGATGACAGTGTGATTCTGATGCGACTTCAGACTCAGGACACTAGCATGCTGTCCAGGTCCCCACAGGAGAGAGGGACCTGGGGCACCCACCTTCAGTGGCGCTATTCACTTCCTTGTGACCTGGGCCACCCGCCACTTTGACAGTCGTTCTCATGCCGGTTAGATTTGTGCCAGCCGCTCCGCTGCCCTCTCCATGCCGATCGCTTTCCAGCGCATCGTGTCGTCTGAGCAAAGCTCGGGCGTTGCTGGAGGGGTCCTCTGTTCAAGCTACTGATGGTGGTATTACCGGTCTTCATCACGTTGATTCCGGCAGGGGCAGCGTCTCAATCATCAATCTTCGCGGAGAGCAAATCTCCTGAAGGTCTGATCCATCTCGATGTCGCCGTAACAGACCCTCAGGAAATGCCGGTTGATCACCTGACTGAAGGCGATTTCACAATCCTCGACAATGGCATTCCGCAGAAGATTGATTCCTTTCGTTCGTCAAGCGATTTAACGGATGTGAATGCGGAACTTGCTGAAGTCGTTCTGGTCCTCGACCAAGTCAACATTTCGCCTGTGCAGTTTGATATCGCAAGGCACGGAATCATCCAATTCCTTCGGCAGAACGGTGGCCGTCTCGACCATCGCATGTCGATTTACTGGTTCAAAAACACGGGTCTATACGCAACGGCAACTCCAACGAACGATGGGAATGTTCTGGCCGAAGAGATTGACCATGGCCGCTTACCCCGCGTGCTCTGGGAGATCCCGCCACCTTCGAACGGGGACATCCGGGCCATCGCGGGCATGAGCGCGACCCTATGGGATAGCGCCCTTCGAACGGTTTACACCATCGCCATCGAGCGCAGAGAAGAGCCGGGACGAAAGGTTCTTCTCTGGATGGGCTATGGATGGCCCCTTGATACAGGGCATTTTAATCGCCTGGAAACTGCCTTTGAATCGCTGGTTGAGCTCTCCACGCGCTTGCGGGAGGCGCGGGTGGTCATCTGCCAGATTCCCCCACCGGCGGACCCGAGGAGTGTCTCACCGCACGTTTTCAACTTCGATTATCCGAACTATGTCGCGGGAGTCCACTCAGTCTCGGAGCTATTGAAGGACCCGCAGCTTTCGAACCCCCACTTCGCGCTGCAGGTTCTGGCAATTCAAAGCGGAGGTCTGGTCCTGAATAAGTATTCGGCGATTGAGAACGAGATTCAACGCTGCATCCAATATGTAAGCAATTTTTACACGCTCTCCTTCGATCCGCCGCATGCTTCGCAACCCGACGAGTACCACGGTCTTAAAGTGCAGATCAGTGCACCGGGACTATCCGCCTCCACCAGCACCGCCTACTACGATGAGCCGGTCTTCTTTGATCAGCCTCGAATCCCCATCAGGTTGGTCACTGCTCAAGAATTGGAGCAGATGCTTGAGTCATCCAACAAGGATCAGGATGGCGCATTGGCAGAAAGACTTTCAGGGCTTGAACTGACTGAAAGGGTGAGCAGCATTGACTTTTCACTTTGGAGGGATCGCTTGCACGGCAAGAAATCGAAAGCAGCCCTCACCGCTTTGGTTGATGAATCTGCATTCCTGAGCCCTGCCCAGTCTCTTCTTGTTGCCGATCAGGCTCCCGGCGCTGACGAACAACACCGGATCCTCGCGCAAGTAGCAAAGTACTTGAACGACGCTCTTCCCAGGCTTCCGGACTTTTTCGCAACGCGCACTACTGTCCAATACGAGCAGCCCGCTCCAACTGAAAACGATAGCTGGAAGTCCGCACTTCCCGATCAGTTATTGCACGAAGCAGTCACTGAAAAAGCAACTCTCCGTTATCGCAATGGCCGCGAAGAACGAGATGAAGAAAAGAAACGGGGCAGCAATGCGGCAAAGCGAAGTACTCTGAACTTGATTGGCACCTTTGGGCCGATTCTCAATTCCTTGTTCGCCGATGTCACGCGGAGCGGCAACACGCTGGTATGGGACCGGTGGGAACGCGGAGAACAGGGCAAGGTGGCGGTGTTCCACTACGAGGTCCGCGGCAGGAGTCAGTTTTATGCGATTTCTCACTGCTGCCTAAAGGGTGCGAAGGTCTTGCGGATAGCCCCCCATTACTTTGGAGAATTGTCGATAACGCCGTCTACCGGAGCCATTCTTCGATTCACGATGGAATCGGAACCGGGATGGATCCTTGAGCCAAACCTGCACCCGGTTCAGCCCATTAGAAGAACGAGCACGATGGTCGAGTATGGCCCCGTTGAGATCGGCGGCAGTACCTTTATTTGTCCAGTGCGCGGCGTCGTGATCACGCGGAGCCGCCCGGTAAGACGCCTGACCCTCTGGGACGAGTCGTTTGAAACCTACGCCGCGTATGCAACGTTATTGGACGATGTCGCGTACTCCAATTACCACAAATTCGGCTCGGAGGTTCATATCCTTCCGGGATTTGAGGTTGTACCCAACGCCTCAACACCCAACGATACAGGCGATCAGGGACCGTCAAAGGCACCACCCAAGCGCTGAAATATGACGATGCGGAATTCGATTCCACGGCTCTAGAGCATTTTCGATTCACATATTTACATCACGGCGGCATACAAGGTGGCTTTTTCTTCCACCCCACGGACCAAGACCCGTCCGCGGGGGCCCCGGTCAGGAAAAAGCCACTCAGCTTTCCGGTTCCTGTAAAGAGCAGAATCGAAAATGCTGTAACCGCGACAGGCAAACCCTATTTATTCAATCGAAGGTGGATCACATTTCCGAAGCCTGTGAGGCCGCGGCCGCGTTTGACGGCCTCAAGGGGGAGTTCAGGACGGCTGCAGGATGAAACGAACTTCAGGGACAGGACACGGGACGGAAAGGTCCGGAGTCCGGCGGATTGCGGGTGCGCCTTATTTCGGCGGCCAGATGCGGAACTGGCCACCGGTGTGCATCAGGCTCATCAGGTAGAGCATGCCGTCGTAATAGCGACCCTGGCCGGAGGGGATGGGGCTCTTCCAAAGGGCGTCGGCGAATGCTCTGGCGCGGGCGCGGTTGGCAGCGGCCAGACCGGCGACGGCGTTGACGCCGACCAGGCCGGCGGGATGATCTTCGTGCGTGAGGCCGGGGGTGGCGCCCAGGCTTTTGCCGTCGAGGGTGTAAACGGGGCCATAGGCGTGGATGCCCTGGGCCGCGAAGAAGCTCTGGATGCGGTCGCTCAACTGCTGCTCGGCGGGGGCTTTCTGCCACCAGGACCAATCGACCGACCAATTGCTGGCGGTGCGCCAAGCGTCATACCCAAACTCGGCGGACTGGGGAAACCCAGTGGGGTGGGGCGTGCCGTCGAAGTTGGCGTAACTGGGCGCGAGGCCGGTTTGGGGGTTGGTGGTTTCGACGAAGAAAGCGCGGCTGGCTTCAGCGGCGCGGGCCCAGAAGGCGCGGTCTTCCACCGGCCCCCAGCGCGCCCACAGTTCATAAAAAGCAGGCAGGTGGTAGGAGGGGTCGGTGAAGGGATGGGGCATGACGCCGGGAACGAAGAGGATCATGGCGTTCTGCTCGTCCACCTCCGGGCCGACCGTGCGCGGGCCGAATTTTGTGGGTCCGGTGAGGACCTCGCGGTGGCGCATGGCGGAGAGCAGTTGCTCGGCCTGGGCCTGGTAGTCGTAGATGCCCTGGCCGCCCGGCCAGCGATTGCCCGCGAAGAGGAGCGCCATGGCGAAGTACTCTTCGCCGTCCGGGGCGGGGGTCTCTTCGTTGGGCGAGCCGTCGATTTTGCACGACCAGGAGAAGTATCCGTAGGAAGGGTGCCGGGGGTCGGCGATGTACATGTAGGTCTTGGACCAGTTCCAGATGGCGTCGAAGTCGGCCTTCTGGTCCAACTGGACAGCGATCATCATGCCGTAGGACATTCCCTCCGTCCGCACGTCGTGGTTGGCCCAGTCGGTGACGTACATGAGGGGGCCGTTGGCGTTGGAGCCGGCGGAAAAAGCGATGGACTGGGTTTGGGGATCACCGTGGAAGAGCTGGCGGTAGGCGGCGTCGATTTTGGCCTGGATCTGGCGGGGAGAGTGGCCGGCCTCGGCGAGGAGGTTGGGGTATTTGCCGGTGGCGTAGGCGCCGACGCCGTCCTGAGGGACGGATTGGGCGAGGGAGGCGGGCAGTGTGCCTGCCAACAGAAGAGCGGCCAGGAACAGGGCTGGCTTGAGGCGGATAGGCAACATGGGCGGCTCTCCATTCGCGGCACAACGGAAGGAATTCACCTGGCGCATCCGCAGTATCGCGCGCGAATGGCGGGAAAGGCAAACCCAACAAAATGCGCCGCCTGGAATGGAACCCAGGCGGCGGGGGGTGTGTAGAGGTCTGAGAGAGAATCCGGCTATTTTGCGTCCATTTTGGCCTTTTTTGCGGCCTGGTCGGCGGCGCGGACCTGTGCATCGAGGCCACGAGTGGGGTCCTTGTGCAGGAATTTGCGCGAGATGTCGGGCCAGAACTCCTGGAAGATGGAGCCGAATCCGCCCTCCGCAGTGACCAAAAAGCCATTGGTGAAGGTCTGGCCGATCCCGGAATTCTCGGAAGGGTAATAGAGATTGGAGATCGCACCCGAGATGATGTTGCCCGTCACGTTGGAGTAGTTGGGCTCCCATTTACCGGTATTGTCGTGCTTGCACATAACGTTGGTCATGAGGGCGTAGAGGAGCCGGTGCGTGGTGGATCCGTGTCCGAGGCGGAAATAACGCGGGTCCTGGTGGAGGATGGCGGGCAGGATGCCGTTGCCGATCATGGCGCCGTCGAAGGCGTCGAGGTAGGCCGCGCCCCATCTTTTCCCGAAGCCCTCGGCGCCCCATCCAAAGCCGGTATCATCATCCCCGACTTCGTGGTAGCCGGCAGCCGCAGCCGCCACGGCAAAGGCCACCGGATCGGTGGAGGAACGGAAGGCGAGGCCGAGCTTCTGCTTTGCGGTCAGAGAGACGGCGTCGCTGCGGTAGGAGACGTTGAAGGAGGGCAGGATTCCGACGACCCGCTGCTGCTCCTGCTCCCTGATCTGCTCTTCAGCCTTGTCGTGCTGGCTTTTCTCAGTGGTGGGCTGCGCTGAGGGCGCTTGCGAGCTGGAACTGTCCTGAGCGGGAGTGGCGGAGGCCGGCGGAGCAGGCTGCTGAGCAGGGGCTGCGGAGGCGAGCGCGAACTCCGGCGCCGGCGCATCGGGAAGTTCCGCCACGATGGTGCGCTGGGCGGCTGGTTCCTGGGCTGAAAGTTGAGAGGGCAGCGCCAACAGGGCCAAGCCAGTCGCCAGCGTTGCAGAAAAAAGACTAAAACCGAAGTGCATCCATCCACCAATCTAGAAGTGCTGCCCACCTGGTTCCGATTGCGCGAAGGCAAAAGGACCGGAGGACTACTCTCAGGGTAATTCATCGCCGTGTAGCGTCCGGCAGTTGCCGGCGGCTCCGGGAGGATTTTGCCCGGGCTTGCAGTGAGCCCTGTCCATTAGACGAGATTTCAGCGGTTGAGGACACATTTCCCGGATCTGAGCTGTTCAAGAGCGTCCAGGCGGCTTAAAAGTCTTTCCACGGCGCCTGGCGCGTACCGCAATCAGGGAGATTTCTACCGCACTGTGATTCGGGTCACGGAGCGTTCCTCCGCACCTCGGTAGGCTCGAAGTAACGGCGCACGCACCCAAAGCGCCACTGCGATTGAGGAGTTTTATATGGCTTACGTTGTTACCGATGCGTGTACCAAGGATTTTGTCTGCGTTGCGGAGTGCGCCACCGCCGCCATTGCCCCCTCGGCTGGCGATGCTGCTGCCGGAACTGTTTCCCAGGTCTACATCAACCCGGACGAGTGCATCGATTGCGGCAACTGCGCATCCATCTGCCCCAACGGCGCGATCTTCTCCGCCGACGAACTGCCCGCCGACAAGGCGGAGTTTGCCGAGAAGAACCAGGCCTACTTCAACTAGATTGACCCGGCCCCGCGTGGCTGGAATCTCTTCCGTACATAGCTACATACAGGAATGTGCCGGAGCTCATCCCCGACACATTCCTGAAATTCCGTATTCCTGAACAGCCCCTTTTTCAATCTGTTTCGAACCGTCTTCAGGGAGCTTTTGTAACCGGCTCCGTGTTGGCAGGTTCCGTTCTTGCTGGCTCCGTTTTGGCTGGATCCATGCTGGCCGGCGCAGGCTGTGCTGGCGCGGTTTGTGTGGCTGTGGGCGCATCGACCGGCGCCGGCGATGTGGCCGGCGCGATGGCGGGCTGGACCTGCGCCGGGGCAGGCTGCATTGTGGACGGAGTCATGATCGTCGCCGGCAAGGTGAGCATCTGGACGTTCGCCGGGTCGTCGCGCAGCTTAAGGTAGAGCATCCCGCCGGTGGGATGGGGGACGCTCAACTGGGTTCCCGTGAAGTCCGGCGGCACATCGGTGGCGTTGGCAAATTCCGGCGTCGCGGCGACGGAAGCGGCCAGGAAGAGGTTGGTTCCGGTCAGCGTGCAGGACTTGGACAGCGCGTGCGGGCAGTGCAATTCCTTGAACCCTGGCAGCCGCACCAGGGTTCCCAATGAGAACCAATCGCCGGTCACCCCGTCGGCCGAAACGGCGCGCGCCCGCAGCGGTCCAAAGGCCGAGGAGCCGAAGCGGGCCAGCGGTTCCACCACGCCCATGGCGGTCTTGGCATCTTCCAGCATCAGGGTGCTGTCGGAAAGGGCAAGGACGGTGTGGAAGCTGCCATCCGTCGCGGCTACCTCCACTTTTTCCGTGCGGGGAAACTCCGCCGGAACCCGGGAGCGGAGAAAGAATACCAGCCGCCTGTCGATGGGCAAATCGTCCGGACTGTTCAGATGTACCGCCGCAAGCGAGTCGGAAGCTTCATCCTGCACACCCTTGCTGAGCAGTTCCACCTGCGGACGCGGCGCGTCGACGCTGACCGGGACCTTCAACTGGCGTCCATCGAGCAGCTTGACCTTGGCAGTGTAGTGCTTTCCGGATTCCAGGCGGGCCGTCGACTTGTTGGCGTTCATGGTTAACCGGTCAGAGTCCTGGACGCGGCTGAGAGCGGCCGGGGTCCAGGTAATGTCCTCAAGGCTGGCCTGGGCCACCTCGTCCAGTCGGGTGCCTTTGAGCATTGCGGCGGTGTCGCCAGCGCTCAGCGTGAGCCGTTCCAGCGACGCCGCCTCAGCATAAGCAATGAGGTTGAGCCGGTCCGGCGCCTGGAGTCCGAACTGTCGAATTTCAAGGGTCACCGGGCCCGGAGCCGCATCCTTGAGGGGAACGGCTACCTCCAGCACCTCCGGCTTGGGTGACTTCCAGGTCAGTTTCAGCAGGCTTCCATCCGCCTTCAGTTGTTCGACCCGGTCGACGCAGAGGGAGTTTTCCCCCTCAATCTGAAGGGTATCCTCGCGGCCCACCACCAGGGCCGACTGGTCGGATGCGGCAACGGTCCACTTGCCGGGCTGCGCCACATGCAGGTGATAGCGCGGCCCTTCCCAGTCGCCAAAGCCCCACTTGCCGCGCACCACCCCGGTCAACTCGCCCTCGGGAAGAAGTGGCGCGGGATTGGCCAGCACCAGTCCGCCCTGCGAGGGGTCGGCCTTCAGCGGCAGATCGGCCAGTTTTTCTTTGGTGTCGATATGCAAGACCAGTCCGTGCATCAACTGCGAGGCAAAGACCAGGGGCGCGCCCTCGGCAGGCAGCACCAGGCCGGGCTTCTGTGCGCAGAAGGCATCGGCCGGATTCACCGGATGCAAGGGAGGATCCTTCACCGCGCCCACCGGCGGCAGCGCCACGACCACCACGGACTTGGGATCGCGGAACGAAGGCGGCTCGTTGAGGCGCAGGTTGAGCGTGTCCTTGGTGGGCAGGGCGAGCGCGGGAATGTACTGAAAATGCGCGGTATGCAGCGAGGAGAGGATCTTGGCCGTGTCCACGATGGCGCCGACATACGGGCTGTAGGCTCCGCCCCTGGCCATGCTCGAGTAGCTCAACTGATTCATCAGGTCGACGGTTGAGCCGGAGGCCAGTAGATCCACGCGCGATTGGGCGTTGGCGTCGTCCAGAACCAGTCCATCGGTGTGCTGCACCAGGCAGGGAGCCTGCTGATCGCTGGGCTTGTCGAAACACTGCTGGTCGAGCCGAATGCCCAGGGAACGTGCCGCCAGTTCCGCACGCTCTTTCAGCGCCTTGGGATCGGATTGAGAGGTAACCTTGACCTCGGTGAGGTAGGCTTCCAGCCGCATCCGGTCCAAACTGGCCGCCTGCAAGTCCTGTGCCGCACGGACAAAAGCGCCGGGCCGGTCGCGCACGGCTTTGCGCAGGGTGCTGAAGTCCCCGCCCGTCTCGGGCGCCAGGAAGAGCACGGCCTGCTGCGCCTCGGCGGGTACGGTGATAAACACCCCCTCCGTGCGAGCCTGGTGGCTCCATGTCTCCACGCGGGTAAACCACTCCGGAGGCGGAGGATTGGTGGCCCCGCGCAGGAAGGCGACAACCAGGACAAAATGCGTAGACTGGCTTTCCGGCAGGTCGGGATGAATCCAGAGCCGGTCACCGGGCAACAGGTTGGGCGTTTCGCCGATCGGGAGCGTCATCTCTCCGCGCTTGACGTGCACGTCCACCTTCGGCCCGGTAAGGTCGAAGGCCGGGTTGTCGGCGTGTAGTCCGGTTGATACCAGGAACCAAAACAACGACAGCAGCAAACAACGGCGCATGTCTTCTATTGTACGAACACGAACAGGCAAAAAAATAACTGCCGCACCGCAACTTTTTGGCGCGACCTGGGTTGAGTTGACAAAAGGTATACTTTTTTCTGCGCAACCGCGCCTTTGCGCAGCGCAGGAATCGGTTACACTTTGTGTATTAGCTTCAAGCAGAGGGATTAGCTAGAGCATTTTTCGAAAACCAAGGGTGCGGTCGAAAAGACAAGCGGAAGATGGGTTCGGACCAGTTTGAGAACCACAAGAATGTTTTGAACCGGCTTAACTTCACCGGGAAATTCCCGGGTATTCAACCATTTGCCCTAGAAGAATAAGCGCCCTGTAAAAAACTCTGGAAGCCAAGCTGGAAGCATCGCCCGCGCCGCTCAAGGCCATTCGGAGCGACGGAATAGATTGCAGAGAATTCTCTGCCGTAACGAAGGAAGTTTAGAACTAAGGCCGCCCTGTTTTGCACGCCAGGCGCAGCGCAACGATCTTCAGAAGCCCTTTGGGCCCACGATCGACGCGGCTGCACAGACGGGCTGCAGCTGCGGCATACGGAGAAACAATGAAATCGACGAAAGCTGTTCAAAACGGCGCAGATGTGAGCGACCTGAGCATTCCGGATGCAGAAGAAATTATCGAAGAAGCCCTGAATGAACTGGCATTTTCTACCGATCTCGGCCTGGCGAGGGCCTTGCATTTTCTGGCGCCCGCCGGCTACCAGGCGATTGTGGAACTGTGCAGCGAAAGCGGCCGGAGCAAGCGCCGCAACGCCTCAGTCGATTCGTGGTCGCCGGAGGATGACGAGGTGCGCATCTATTTTGAGCGCATCGACGGTACAGAGCCCGCCCCGCGGCCGGTTCGTGCGTTGCACAACGTTCCGGAGCAGGATGTGGACGAGGAGGATGACGGGCAGGAAGCATTGATTCCCGCCGACCTCGACGCCCGCGTGAAGGAACTCTGCGCCGCCTTGGCCGAGGCCGAGCGGGGCGGTCACGCATTTATTGCCCTCAAGTGGTTCCGCGATTCCTTCCTGCCGCGCAAGGCCTTCCGCTGGAACCAGCATCCCGAGTCGCGCCAGGCCGTTCTGGCCGAAGCGATTCAGCGCGGCGTGGTGCTGACCAGCAAGATCGCCAACCCCAAGACCCCGGCGTACCCCACCACCACCATCCGTCTTAACCGCGCCGAGGCCGGCATCCCCGACGAAGCGCAGCGTTTCCATCCGGTGGCCGCGCACGGCGACTCGATCGCCGAGGCCATTGAAGAGGAACGGGGGAACCTGTGAGCTGCTACTTTCTGGAGGCCACGGCGTTCGCCAAACTGTTCGTGCAGGAGACGGGAACCGACGCCCTGATCCGGCTCATGGAGGCCGTTGAGGACAATCGCAAACTGATCTCGGCATCGACGCCGCTTGAGGTTTACGCGGCCATCCGGCGGCGCGAGCGGGAGGGCTGCATTTCCGCCGACGACGCGACGGCCGCGCTCGACATTTTGCGCCTGGAAGCGGCGCGCATGGTCCAGGAGCCGCTGAACCCGGCTGTTCTTGAAGCCGCTCGCCAGTTGCTGGACCGCACCGAACTGCGCTGGCCCGACGCGCTGCAACTGGCCGCTGCGCTGGTTTCCCGCGACATGTTCCACGGCACGGAGATCATCTTTGTGTCAGCCTCGCCGCAGTTGCTGGAAGCCGCCAAGAGCGAAGGCTTCCACGCCATCGACCCGGCCAAGGAAGCAGACGAGCCGGTGAAAGAAGCGGAAGTCCAGGAAGCGGATTAAAGAGACCAGAACTGCTCGACCCCGAGACCAAAATGCCTCCATTCGATACCGCACCAGAGCGGCAAGAATGGGGGCATTTTGGCATCGATTTGAGGCGTTTTTGCCCGAGATCGGCCTAAAAGGGGCCAAAATCGGCGAGTTCTGGTTACTTGTCAGTCAATGGGATGTTTTTGTAAATTACTCATTATAATATACTTACATTGGACTCCTGGCTAAAAAGTGGCTTTAAAACAATAGGGGGGTGGGATAAACGGCGTTTTCGGCCGGGTTTTTTGCTCGATCTGGCTGGCATTTTGCTCGCTCCAACGCAGGCTACAGATGTGTCTCCAGCAACGGCCCCCGGACTATTGATCCGGCCTTATTGGGTTGATATGGAGCAGGGGAAAAGCAACTGCAGATCCTTCACTTCGTTCAGGATGACAGCTCTCGGGCAAAGCGAACGACGGTTACAAAACATGTGCTTCTGCAACCGAAGGGCCGCACCACTTTCCGACTAGTTTCATCATGCGCTCATGGAGCTTAATTCTACGCAAGGAAGAGGGCAGAATCCCTGCGCTACTCGCGACGGAAGCGATTGGCCTGCACAAACTCGTCGCGCAACTCCGGGGTGCGGAGATTTTCGCGCAGATGAGCGAGGCGCTGCTCCAGCGCAGCCAAGGCGGTCTCGACGGCCTCTGTGTTGGTATAGGCAATGTCGCGCCACATGGAATAGGGACTGGCGCCCAGGCGGGTCATCTCGCGCAGGGCGCGTCCGCCCACGTCCTTCAACTCCGGCGCGGCGCCGACTTCCTCTTCAAGCAGCGCGCTGAGGGCCGTGGCGACAAACTGGGGCAGATGGCTGACCCAGGCCACCAGTTCATCGTGGCGCGCGGGCTCCAGATCGAGGACTTTCGATCCCAAGGCCGCGACCCACTCCCGCCAGCCCGTTACAAGTGCTGCGGAATGCGGCGAACGCTGCCAGGACGGATCGTCGGTAAAGAGCCACACCGCGCCGCGAAAGAGGTTGGCGTCGCCCAGAGCCGCGCCGCCGCGCTCCTTGCCCGCCATGGGATGGCCGGGCAAAAACGCCGCGCGTTCCGGCGTGTTGAAGAGACGTCCGGCAGCGGCGGTAATCTGCGCCTTGGTGCTGCCCACGTCGGTGACCAGATGCTCCGAGCCGAGCAGGGGGGCGAGCCGCTCCATGTAATCGAGAGTGGCGTAGATGGGCACGGCCAGCAGCACGACCTGGCTCTCGCACGCAACCTGCAAGGGGTCCGTGCCGATGGAATCGACGGCTCCCATGGAGAGCGCGGCCTGCGCTCCTTCCGGGCTGCGGTTCCAGCCGGAAATCGCGCCGCGAAAACCGGCCGCACGCAGCGCCAGCCCTACCGATGTGCCCAGCAGGCCGGTGCCCAGAATGGCGATGCGCTCGATCATGGTTGGAGTCCTCGGGTTCAGCGGAGTTAGCGGAGTTAGCAAAAGCAGCGGCGCTACCCCTAGTGTTCGTTTAAGAACAACTGCAGATCCTTCGACTCCGTTTGGCGCAAAAAACGCGCCAAACTCCGCTCAGGATGACAATTATTTGTTATACAAACTTTAGACTCGGGACACTAGTGTCCCGAGTCTAAATTCCTTTGTAAAATGCGCAAAAGAACAAAAGCAGATTCTTCGCTCACCACCCCCAGAACTCAAAAAGCGTTCGGGGCCCCGTTCACTCAAAATGACAGTTTCAGTAATGACAGTCTCAGTTTTGACCTAAATTTCTGAGACAGGACACTAGCTCCGCTCAGAACGTTACAGGGTTCTGCCGACTGCCGTTGCGATGATGCGCAACTGGCCCATGAGTTCGTCGAACTGTTCAAGATACAAGGTCTGCGCGGCATCGGAAGCAGCCTTGTCGGCATTGGGATGCACCTCGACCAGGATAGCGTCCGCGCCCGCAGCCACGGCGGCACGCGCCATCGGCGCCACCAGGTCGCGGCGTCCGGTGCCGTGGGAGGGGTCGGCGACGATGGGCAGGTGAGAGAGCTTTTTCACCACCGGAATGGCGGAAATATCCATGGTATTCCGCGTGGCGGTTTCGTAGGTCCGAATGCCGCGCTCGCACAGGATCACGTCGTAGTTGCCGCCGGCCATGATGTACTCGGCCGAGAGCAGCAACTCCTCAATGGTGGCGGCAATGCCGCGCTTGAGCAGCACCGGCTTGCGCACCGTACCCAGTTCGCGCAGCAGGTTGAAGTTCTGCATGTTGCGCGCGCCCACCTGGAAGCAATCCACGTAGGGCAGCATGGACTCAATCTGCGAAATCTCCATGACTTCGCTGACCGTGAGCAGGCCATTGGCCTCGGCCGCTTCGTGCATCAGTTGCAGCCCTGGAATGCCCATGCCCTGGAAGGCATAGGGCGAGCTGCGGGGCTTGAATGCGCCGCCGCGCAGGAAGCTGGCGCCGGCGGCCTTTACGCGCGCCGCGGTAAGAAAAATCTGGTCGCGGTTCTCGATGGAGCACGGCCCGGCCATGACGACCACCTGCTCCCCGCCGACCTTGACGCCGTTGGGAAACTCGACGACGGTGCCTTCGGGACGGAAGCCGCGTCCAGCCAGCTTGTAGGGCGAGCTGATGCGGTGCACATAGAGCACTCCCGGCAGCAGTTCAAACTTTCTCAGGTCCACATTGGCGGTGGGCCCCACGCCGGCCAAAATGGTCTGCGACGAGCCGGTGGTGCGATGCACATCGACCCCGGAATCTTCCATCGCGTAAATGACGGCGTCGATCTGTTCTTCGGAGGCCTTCTCCTGCATGGCTACAATCATTGCTTCTTCCCTGTCTCGGGCGCTTCAGCGCCAGTGCCTTGGCCCGGCGCAACGGCCGGGACATTCCTCTGCGATGCCAACTCGTTCCTCTGCAAGGACCGCATCACGTCGATGATGCGCTCGTAGATATGCGTGAGCTCGATGTCTGGCAGGGGCCCTTTGTTGGCCTCGCGCACATTGGCGTAGATCACCTTTTCGCGCCCCGGCTCATAAACCGGCAGCGATGTGACCGCTTTCAGACGGCCGATCATCAGCGCGGCGCGGGCCCGCTCGCTCAGCAGTTCGACGAGCTGGCGGTCCAGAGCATCAATTTGGTCTCGCAATTCTTCCAGCGTCATTCCATCCTCGTGTTGCGCCCCGTGGCCGGCCCCGATGAAGCGGGACGGTTGCACCGGACCTAGAGTTGAATCCATTCACGCGGCTCATGCGCCGCAAGCGGGGGTGTTTTTAGAGCGAAACCAGAGTCACTGTGTCCTGTCGAGGGTTGTGCGGGGTCGCCGCTCCCTGGTGGTCGCGTCGACTTGAGAGTCTTGCTCTCGGGATACATCTACTCTGGTTTCGCTATACCGGGCCAGCGCCGCCAAGGGCAAGCGAAGGCCCTTGATAAATCGAGCCACCGCGCCGGGCGCTGTTTCCGCGGTCGAGCGTTCAATCAGCTCGACGATGGCGCTGCCAATGACCGCGGCATCCGCGAACTGGCCGACCTGGGCAACGTGTTCCGCGTTGGAGATGCCGAATCCCACGGCCACCGGCAGCTGGGTCCATCGCCGGATGCGCGCGACCAGCGAGGAGGCGTCGCCGCTCATGGTCTGCTGCTTGCCGGTAATGCCCACGCGGGAAATCGCGTACACAAAGCCTTTGGAGTGGGTGGCGATGGCTTCGAGCCGCTCGTCGGGGCTGGTGGGAGCGGCCAGGAAGATGGGCGCAAGTCCTACGCGCTTCATCTGGGCCAGATACTCGTCCGCCTCTTCGACGATCACGTCGGTAACCAGGACCCCGTCTACGCCAGCGGCCGCGGCCTCATCGGCGAATTTCGGCAGGCCGTAGCGCAGAATCGGATTGAAATAACTGAAGATCACAAGCCCGGCAGCGGGACGCGCGGCGCGAATTTCGCCAGCCAGCGCCAATACGTCTTTGAGCCGCGTTCCCAGCGCCAGAGCGCGTTCCATGGCTCTCTGAATCACCGGCCCATCGGCCAGAGGATCGCTGAAGGGCACGCCCAACTCGATCACGTCCGCGCCGGCGTCGATGGCCTCAATGGCAATGGCGCGCGTGGCCTCGAGGCTGGGGTCGCCGGCCGTCAGGTACACGACCAGTCCGGGTTTGTGATTGAAACGAATGGCCATCGCTGTCACGCTCCCTGGAGGTTCAGTTCGTGGGTCAGAATGCCCATATCCTTGTCGCCGCGCCCAGAGAGATTCACAATTAGTATGTCATGGGGATCCATGGCGGGAGCAATCCGCAGAGCCTCGGCCACGGCATGCGCGCTCTCCAAAGCCGGCAAAATGCCCTCAGTGCGGGACAATTTCACCACCGCGGCAAGGGCTGCGGTATCGTCTTGCGAGAGATACTCCGCGCGTCCCGAATCGTGAAGCGCCGCGTGCTCCGGCCCGACAGAAGCGTAGTCCAGCCCCGCGGAAACCGAATGAGTGAGCGCGATCTGTCCATTTTCATCCTGCAGGACGTAGGAGAAGGTACCCTGCAAGACCCCTGGAACGCCGCCCTCGAAGCGCGCCGCATTTTCGCCCAGCGCGGGTCCGCGGCCACCGGCCTCGACGCCGATCAGGCGCACATTCCTGTCAGGAATGAACTCGTAGAAGGCGCCAATGGCGTTAGAGCCGCCGCCCACGCAGGCGATAACGGCGGTGGGCAGGCGGCCTTCCTTTTCGAGGATTTGCTGCTTCATCTCAATACTGATGATGCGCTGGAAATCGCGCACCATGGTCGGATAAGGGTGCGCGCCCAGGGCGCTGCCGAGCAGGTAGTAGGTGGTGCGGACGTTGGTGACCCAGTCGCGCATGGCCTCGCTGATGGCGTCCTTGAGGGTTTTGGAGCCGGACGAAACGCCGCGGACCTCGGCGCCCAGCAGCCTCATGCGCAGGACGTTCAGCTCCTGGCGAGCCATGTCCACATCGCCCATGTAGACCACGCATTCCATGCCCAGCAGGGCGCAAACGGTAGCCGTGGCCACGCCATGCTGGCCCGCGCCGGTTTCGGCGATGATGCGCTTCTTGCCCATGCGCTTGGCCAGCAATCCCTGGCCGAGCGCGTTGTTGATTTTGTGCGCGCCGGTGTGCAGCAGGTCTTCGCGCTTCAGGTAGATTTTGGCCCCGCCCAGCTCTTCGGTCAGGCGCTTGCAGTAGTAGAGCGGCGTGGGCCGGCCGGCGTAGTTGTGAAGCAGATCGGCCAGCTCGGCCTGGAAAGCCGGATCGGCCTTGGCCGCCGCATACTCCTGCTCCAGCTCGACGAGCGCCGCCATCAGCGTTTCCGGCACATAGCGCCCGCCATAGATGCCGAAGCGGCCGGGGCGCGACTCTGAGGGGACGGATGGAAGAATGACCGATGACATGGGGGCCTCCTGCGGGTTTGCCGAAGAATGGGGAACATTCCAGTGTACAAGGAGGGCAGCGCCGGCGTTGGATTGGCCGTGCAACCTTGGCACAGAATTTAAGCCTTCGCATTCAGCCGAGAATTGTAGGACGAACGAGAAACGAGAGAGCCTTAAGGCGTTTTCCTTATTGAGGTTCTTCAGGTATATAGTCCGGCCATTGCTGGGCGCTGTGCAACACCCGCAGTATCCGCACGGTATCACCGGTAAGGCGATAAACAGAAATGTAAGATGTGCGGGAAATGACCAACTCCCGCGTTCCCTCAATACGGCCCTGACGGCCCATCTCCGGGAATTGCCTCAAGCTCTCCACGCTTGTCTGGATGCGTTCATCAACGGCAATGGCACCCCGTGGACTGTCCACTTCGATGTAATCGAAGATTGCTTCACGGTCGGCACGTGCAAAGATCGACCATTCGATTGTGTAATGCGCCAGATGTTTCAAGTTTTGTCTCCCTACAGGTTAATACCCATTCGGAGACAAAACCTCAGGCTAGTGAGACAACTATTCAAAAAATCTGACAAATGTGTATTTCAAGCAGAACACGCATAGCGAAGCCTGTTGATTTGGGAGTTTCCCGGGTTATTTCATTTCTTTATTCATTGCCGCGGCGCGCCGTCGAGCAAAATGCGCCTCAACCTGCTCATGGGGTATTGCGGGACGCGGGTCGTCCAGAGCCTCCTGCACCTTGGCCCGGAACCACGCGTCATGTTCTGCAGCGTCCTGTTTCAGCGTAAACGGAAGTGCGCCCTCATTGGCCGTCCGAGTCAATAGAATCCGAACTGCATCCGAGACGGTAATTCCCATCTCGTCAAGCACCGCGGCCGCACGTTCCTTCACCGCAAAATCGATCCGTGTTTGTACCAATGCGTTTGCAGGCATGAGATCAACTCCTTGGCGGAATTGTAATTCATTTGCATTACAATTATCACTCTTTTGCAGGATCGCCGTTCTATCGGCTGCTTGCCGCCCGAGCCCGGATCGCAAACTCCCTTACCTTTTTGGTTTTTTTGCCTGGCTGATCTTGCGTCCCTTGCGCAGTTCGGCGAGCGTCATACGCCGCCTCACCTTGGCCACCAACTCGGCTCCCCTTTTTGCAATGGCCTCCTGCTGCTCCTTGGGCATGGCAGCAATCACTTCCTCAAGCGGAATGGGTCTATACATGGCTTCTACTCCTTTGACTTCCGGCTCGCCGCTCTCGCGTTGGTCACAAACTCTCGCACTTTGGTGGGATCCTTGCGGCCCGGCGCGGATTCGACGCCGGAGACCGCATCGACGCCCCAGGGGCGCAGGGTGGCGATGGCTTGGGCCACATTGGCGGGATTGAGTCCGCCGGCCGCGATGAGCTTGCGCTCTTTCGCGTCCAAAAAAACGGTGCTTCGGGCAGAGGCCCAATCGAAGGCCGATCCCGTGCCGCCTACAGCCGCGGCGGTGCGCGAGTCCACCAGCACCGCGTCCACGTGCGGGTTACGGAGGTGCAGAGCAATCTGCTCTGCGGCCCCAGCTGCCGCGCCGGCGTCAAAATGCACCACGCGCAGAATTCTGACCTGGGGTCCAAGATGCGCACGAAGCTTCTCCGGAAGTTCGGGCGGGGCATCGAAGTGCAACTGGACGCCGGTAAGCCCGCATTCGCGCACGACTAAATAAATCTGGTCGAGCGGCGCATCCACAAAGACACCGATCTTCTCAATGGAAGGCGGCAGCTTCCGGGCTATGGCAGCAGCCTGCATCGCCGTCACCTGCCGAGGGCTGGGTGCAAAGACGAAGCCCACCGCGTCGGCTCCCGCATCGACGGCCAGCAGCGCGTCCTCCAGCGAGGTGTTGCCGCAGATTTTGATCCAGAGGCTCATGGCGTTTCGCCGGCTCCGGAGATCCATGCGGCGAGCGCCTTGCCGGGATCGGGCTGGCGCATCAGGCTCTCGCCGATGAGGAAAGCGTCGAAGCCCGCAGCACGCAGACGGGCCAGGTCGGCAGCAGCCGCGATGCCGCTCTCCGCCACGCGCACCACGCCGGAGGGAATCCGTTCCACCAGTTCGAGCGAGGTTTCCAGGCGCACTTCAAAGGATTTGAGGTTGCGGTTGTTCACGCCGATGGCGTCCGCGCCGCCCTCACCCAGCACGGAAAGCGCACGGTCCAACTCGTCGCCGGTATGTACCTCGACCAGCACATCGAGCGCCAGGCCGTGCGCCGTCTGGGCAAAGCGCTTGAGTTCGGCGTCGGCGAGCGCCGCGACAATGAGCAGAATCGCATCGCCGCAATGGGCGCGGGCTTCGGCGATCTGGTACTCGTCGATGGTGAAATCCTTGCGGAGGCACGGAAGCGGAACCGCTGCCGAAGCCAGTTCAAGATTGCGCAGGCTACCCTGAAAGAAGGGCTCGTCGGTCAGAACGGAAAGCGCCGCCGCTCCCCCCACAAAGTAACTGCGTGCCAGCGCCGGAACATCGAAATCCGCGCGAATCAGGCCCTTGGATGGAGAAGCCTTTTTGATTTCCGCAATGACCGCGGGGCCATTCGCGGAGCGCGTGCGCAAGGCCCGCGCCCAGCCGCGCGGCTGATGCAGAGCGGCCAGCCGCTCCAGTTCCACAGTTGGAACCCGCTCTTTGGCCGCCGCTACGGTGACTCTCGTCGAGGCCACAATTCTGTCAAGGTGAGTGGACATACGCTGGTTTGAGTATACGGGGAAGCATGTGAACAGGCCGCCGCGAAGCGCGCGGAGCGCCCTCATTCCGCGCGCAATACCTATACAATGGGTTCGGCTTTTCCGGCCATAGGATGGGCGTCCCATGCTGAAGAAATATCTTTGTCTGCTTTCATTTGCCGCCGTGTTGCTGCCAGGCGTTTTAGCCGGTGGTCAGGCTGCGGCTCCAACTGTAACCGGCGTTGTGATCGAGCGCAGTGTCGCCATGAAGACGCGCGACGGTGTCACTCTCCGGGCCGATATTTACCGTCCCTCCGGCTCGGGAAATTTCCCCGTATTGTTGCAGCGCACGCCCTACGACAAGAACAACACCGCCGACTTCGGCCTTCAGGCTGCCGCGCGTGGCTTCATGGTGGTGGCGCAGGATGTGCGCGGCCGGTACAGTTCCGAGGGGGAGTGGTACACCTTCAAGCACGAGACCAACGACGGGTACGATACGGTGGAGTGGGCGGCCGGCCTGCCCCACTCGAACGGAAAAGTGGGCATGTTCGGCGGCTCCTATGTGGGCGCGACGCAGATGCTGGCTGCCATTGGCCATCCGCCCCATCTGGCGGGAATCTGCCCGATCGTGACGGCGTCGAATTACCACGAGAACTGGACCTACCAGGGGGGCGCCTTCGAGCAGTGGTTCAACGAGTCCTGGACCTCGGGACTTGCGCAGGACACGGCCAACCGCGCGCTGCGGAATGCGACCAACGCCCTGGCCGGCAGCACGATTCTGCCGCTGAAGGAGTACCCCGTCTTCAACCTGGCCTCGCCGGTGGACGGCGTGGGCCTGACCGGCGCGCTGGCGCCCTACTTTCTGGACTGGTTGGATCACCCGGCGTATGACAGCTATTGGAAGCAATGGGCGATCGACGAGCAGTATGCTTCGATCCAGGTTCCAGCGCTGACCGTGGCGGCCTGGTACGACATCTTCCAGGGCGGTTCGCTGAGGAACTACCTGGGAATGAAGGAGCACGCCGGCAATGAGGCGGCTCGCAACGGACAACGGCTGCTGGTGACCATCGGCGGACACGCCGGATTAGGACGCAAGATTGGGACAGTCGATTTCGGCGCGGCGGCGGAAGAGTACGACGAAAACGCTGTGACTCTGGAGTGGTACGACTACCTGCTGCAGGGCAAACAGAACCGCTTTGCCTCCAGCAATCCGGTCAGAATCTTCGTGATGGGCGAAAACAAGTGGCGCGACGAGGCGGCGTGGCCGCTGGAGCGCGCCAAGTCGACGAGCTACTTTCTGCACTCGGCCGGTCAAGCGAACAGCGCCTCCGGCGATGGCGCTCTCTCGGCGACGCCGGGCACTGAGACCGCAGACAACCTGATCTATGATCCGGCCAACCCGGTTCCCACCGTGGGTGGGCCGCTCTGCTGCGATGGCGACCATCTTCCACCTGGGCCGAAGGACCAGACCGAGGTGGAGAGCCGCAAGGATGTGCTGGTCTACTCCACGGCGCCGCTGGCCGAGGATACGGAAGCGACCGGGCCGGTGACGCTGGACCTCTTCGCCGCCTCTTCGGCCGTGGATACCGATTACACCGCCAAACTGGTGGACGTGTGGCCCAGTGGCTATGCACAGAACCTCACCGAGGGCATTCTCCGCGCGCGCTACCGCACATCGACGGCCGTGGCCAAGCCGATTGTTCCCGGCCAGATCTACGAGTACAAGATCGACCTGTGGGCCACGAGCAATGTTTTCCTGAAAGGGCACCGGATCCGCGTGGAAGTGAGCAGCAGCAACTTTCCGCGCTTCGATCGCAACCTGAATACCGGCAAAGACGGAAGCACGGACGCGGAGATGGTGAAGGCCACCAACACCATCTATCACGACGCGGCGCATCCCTCCGCACTGGTGCTGCCGGTGGTGGCAAAGTAGACGGCCTGAGGCCCGATTCCCATCCTTTCCGCTGAAAGAAGCGGAAAGGATGGGGCACCCATCGCGCGTAAAGTGTTGAAAATGCAGATCTTTAGCTACGCTCAGGATGACAATGGTTACAGGGCGAACTTAGGAGGCAGGACACTAGCTGACTCGCTGACTCGCTGGCTCGCTGACTTGCCGACTGGCCAGCAGTTCTCTCGCCGCCAGGCGTCCCAGGCGGATGCAGTCGGGAATGCCGATGCCGTCGTAAGCGTTGCCAGCCAGGCGCAGGCCCTCAAGAGCCGCGACACGCTCGGCGATGCGCTGCTTTCTATCCCCGTGGCCTACGGCATACTGCGCCATGGCGCGGCTCCAGCGGGAAACCTGGGTGCGCACCGGCTCAACCTTGAGCGGCAGGACCTTATCGCCGAGAATCTCGCTCAGCTCGCGTCGCAGGGTGGCCACCAGCGCTTCATCCGATTCGGCGAGCTGCGCCTCGCCGCGCATTCCGCCCAGGAAGGCGCGCAGCACTGCCTTGCCCGGCGGCGTGCGGCCGAGAAACTTGCGATGGACAAAGGTGCAGGCCAGCATGGAACGGCCCTCACTGACCGGAACCAGGAAACCGAATCCCTCCGGCAGCGGGCCCAGTTGGGACTCGTCATAGACCAGATTGACGGTAATCGAGGAAGAGTAAGGGATGGCGCCAAGCGCCTCGCCCAGCAGCGGGTCCACTTCGCCCAGCAGAACCCCGGCGGCCCAGGCCGGCGAGGCCACGATCACCGCATCGTAAAGCTCGGCAACGCCGCCGCCATGCACCCTCCAGCCGTCCTCGGTTTTTTGGAGGCCGTTGACCGGCGTGGAGAGGCGCACGGAGGCCGGATCGAGTTCGGCGGTGAGAGCGTCGATCAACTGCTGCAGTCCGCCGCGCAAGGTGGTAAAAATGGCGCGCGCAGGGCGGGGGCCAGCAGAGGCCTGAGAGTTGCCATTTCTGGCGGCTGCGGCGCGCATTTTGCGATGCGCCGCCAACATGCCGCGGGTCAGGGAGCCATATTCGCTCTCCATCTCGACCAGCCGGGGCAGGACGGAGCGGGCGCTCAACTGCGCGGCATCGCCGCCGAAGATGCCGGAAAGCAGCGGATCGGCGAGGCGGTCCACGGTCTCTGCGCCGAAATGCCGCTTCACCAACGAAGCCACGGACTCGTCGGCGAGGCCGCTGGGCCGCGGCGGATGGAGCAACTCCAGGGCCATGCGCACCTTGGTCGACAGGCTGAAGAGACGGGTGAGGGCGGTGGGAATGAGCTTGGTGGGCACCAGGAACATGAGACCGTCGGGCAGGGGAACCAGGCGGTTGCGCACCAGGATGTAGGTCTTGCGGTTGGCGTCGTTCGAGGGGATCAGGTCAGCGGCAAGTCCCAGCTCGCGGCAAAGCTCCGTGGCGGCTGGCTTTTCGGTCAGAAAGGAGTCTGGACCGCGCTCCAAAACCAGGCCGTCCACAATCTCCGAAGACAGGGAGCCGCCCAGGCGATCGCGCGACTCGAAGAGCGTGTATGCGACGGTCACGCCCGCCCGGCGCGCCTTTTCCAGTTCATACGCGGCCGCCAACCCCGCTATGCCGCCGCCGATGATTGCCGTCCGCATGATTGACCTCTCCTCAACATTAGAGCAGATTCCGGGGGGACGTTGCAGCACCGGGGCAGTCCGCGCGTCGCCGCGCAACACGCGTTCCTCCAACCGATTAAAGTCAACGGACTGATCGAGTCGCGCCTGGAATGGAGTCGTTTGTGGCCTGAGGCAGGAATTCGCCAATTCCCTTGCCTGCTGCGGCTATGATGTTGTGTGGCCAGCGCATTGCGAGCCGGCCTTTTCTCCCAACCCGCACAGCGTCCTGCAACAGGAGCCTTTAATGACCGCTGAAATCATGCACCGCCTGCAATTTGCCTTCACCATTACCTATCACTATCTTTTTCCCCAACTGACCATGGGGCTGGCGCTGCTGATCGTGGTGCTGAAGTCGGTGGCGCTGAAGACCGGCAGCGAACAGTGGGACCGCGCGGCGCGCTTCTGGGGGCGCATCTTCGGCATCAATTTCGTCTTCGGCGTGGTGACCGGGATTCCCATGGAGTTCGAGTTCGGCACCAACTGGGCGCGCTTCTCGCGGCTCTCCGGCGGGGTGATTGGCCAGCCGCTGGCCATGGAAGGGGTCTTCAGCTTCTTTCTGGAGTCGGCCTTTCTGGGCCTGTTTCTGTATGGAGAAAAGCGGCTCTCGAAGGTGATGCACTGGTTCTCCGCGGTGATGGTTTTTGTGGGCTCGTGGATCTCGGGGTTCTTCATCATCGTGACCGACGCGTGGATGCAGCACCCGGTGGCTTACGACCGGCTGCCCAACGGACAGTTTCAAGTGCTGAGCTTTTGGCAGTTGCTGCTGAATCCCTGGGGTCTGCTGCAATACATGCACAACATGACCGGAGCGGTGGTGACGGGCTCCTTTGTGATGGCCGCCGTGGGCGCGTTTTATCTGCTGGAAGGGCGGATTGAAAACTACGGGCGCATCTTTCTGAAGGTGGGCGTGATCGCCGGAGTGATCTCATCGATTCTGATCATCTTTCCGACCGGCGACCTGCACGGCAAGTATGTGGCGCGCAATCAGCCGGCAGCGATGGCGGGGATGGAGGGGCTGTTCAAGACCGAATCCGGCGCGGGCGTGGTGCTGGTGGGGCAGCCCAACGAGGAGACCGGCCAGATCGACAACCCCATCGTGGTGAACGACCTGCTGAGCTTTCTGATCTACGGAACCACCAAGGCGGAAGTGAAGGGGCTGGACCAGATTCCGCGCGACCAGTGGCCTACGGCGCTGCCGCTGCTCTACTACGCCTACCACATCATGGCCGGGCTGGGGACATGGTTTGTGGCGCTGACGATTGTGGCCGCGTTTCTGCTGTGGCGGCAAAAGCTCTACCGTTCGCGCTGGATTCTGTGGGCGCTGCTGCTGAGTTTTCCGCTGCCGTACATTGCCAACACCGCCGGCTGGCTGACCGCCGAACTGGGACGGCAGCCGTGGATTGTCTATGGACTGATGCGCACCAGCGAGGGCTACTCGAACACGGTTTCGGCCGGGAATACCCTGTTTACGCTGCTGGGTTTCATGGGTCTCTACTCGCTGCTATCCATCCTGTTCATCGTGCTCATCTATCGCGAGATCAACAACGGGCCGAATACGAAGATTGCGTCCTCTGCGGCGCGCCACGCCGATTGATGGATTCATTGGACCTGCGTTTGCGAACGAGTTATTCCGGATTGGCTCCGGTAGGAGTTTTATCATGATGGGTTTCATCTGGTTCTGGCTGGTTGCCGTGATGATCGTCGGCTATGTGGTGCTGGACGGCTTCGACCTGGGCGTCGGTGTGCTGCACCTGTTCCTGGTCCGCAACGAAGCCGAGCGGCGGGCCACGCTGGCCAGCATTGGCCCGGTGTGGGACGGCAACGAGGTGTGGCTGCTGGCGGGCGGCGGTACGCTCTATTTTGCCTTTCCTCTGCTCTACGCGTCGGCGTTCTCGGGCTTTTATCTGCCGCTGATGATTGTGCTGTGGCTGCTGGTGCTGCGGGGAATCAGCGTGGAGCTGCGCAACCACATCGACGTGGGGGTGTGGCGGGCGCTGCTGGACGGGGTTTTCGGGCTTTCGAGCGCGGCGCTCACCATCTTCTTTGGCGCGGCGCTGGCCAACGTGCTGCGCGGCGTTCCGCTGCAAGCCGACGGTTACTTTTTCCTGCCGCTGTGGACCAACTGGCAGACCGGCGTCCATCCCGGAATTCTGGACTGGTACACGGTGATCGGCGGCCTGGTGGCGCTTGCGGCCCTGACGCTGCACGGGGCGTTGTGGCTCACCATCAAAGTCTCAGGCGACCTGGCCGAGCGCGCGCGCAACATGGTGACGCCGCTGTGGCTGACGGTGGCGGCGCTGACCGTGGTCAGCCTGGTGGCCACCATCGCCGTGCGCCCGGCAAGCCTGAACAACTACTTCAATTACCCTTTCACGTTCATCGTTCCGGTGGGTGTGGTGGCGTCACTGGGCGCACTGTGGCTCTTCAATCGCAAACGGCAGCCGGTGAAGGCGTTTCTATCGTCGTGCCTCTATCTCTTCTTCATGCTGGCGGGGGCGTGCTGGGGGCTTTATCCCACGCTGCTGCCTGCCACAACGGGCGCGGACCGCGACATCACCCTGGAGCACGCCCTCTCTGGCCCGCACGCGCTGGCCGTCGGATTGGCTTGGTGGGGCGTGGGCATGACGCTGGCCGCCTGCTACATCATCTTTGTCTACACGCGGTTCAAGGGCAAGGCGGATGTGAGCGCGGGGGGACACTGAGGCTGGTAGAAATCCACACGAAAAAGCCGTAGATGTTTGCGCAAAACGCGTACACATCCACGGCTTTTTTCTTCTTGCCTCAGTGACTTGATCGCGCCCGGTCTACAGGGCTACGAGCGTATCCGTCTCCGACGGCTGGCGGAAGGCCTCGGCCTCGCTCTCCAGCGCCCGATCCCAGTTTTTGGGCTGGTAGATGCAGCAGGGCTCCGGGGCCAGAGGATCGCCCGTGAGAGCGTAAGCGCGGGCGCGCGAGCCGCCGCAAATCTCCTTGTATTCGCAGGCGCCGCACTTGCCTTCCAGCCTGCCGGTGTCCCGCAGCGACTTGAAAATGGGAGCGTTGCGATAGATTTCCGCCAGAGGGGTTTCCTTGACGTTTCCGGCGTGGATGGGCAGAAATCCGCTGGGATAGACGTTGCCCACGTGGGAAATAAAGAGAAAGCCCTTGCCGTCGTTGACGCGCCGGGTAGTCCAGCTCATGGTGCGGGTCTGTGCGTCGGCCGTGGGGGTTCCGGGCTCGTAGGCATGAGCCACGCCGTGGGGGTGTCCCTGGCCCATGCGGCGCTCTTCCAGGTTGTGCTGCAAGAGGTAACGCCGATAGTGCATGGCCTCAGTGGTCTTGATCTGGAAGTTGACCCGCTGCGACAGCTCGTAGATCTTGCCGAAGACCTCCTCGAACTCCTCGCCGCTGGGCAGGTCGTCCAGTTGGCCGCGGCCCACCGGAACCAGGAAGAAGACGTTCCACATGACAATGGCCATCTTCTCGAAGAGGGCGCAGAGGTTGTCCAAATCCTTTGCATTGTGGCGGCTGATGGTGGTGTGGACCTGGATGGGGATGCCCGCCTCGTTGGCCCACTCGATGGCCTGGATGGTGCGCGCCCAGGCGCCGGGAAGTCCGCGGAAGGTGTCGTGAATCTCAGGGGTAGAGCCGTCCAGTGAGATGCCCAACCGGACGAGACCAGCCTCTTTGAGCTTGAAAATCGCTTCCCTGGTCAGAAGCGGGGTGGCGCTTGGCGTCACGGCCACATGCACGCCCTTGTCGGCGGCGTAGCGGATGAGCTCGAAAACGTCCTTTCGTTTCATGGGGTCGCCGCCAGTGAAGACGAAGATGGGCACGCCCATCTCGGCGATCTGATCGATCAGCTTCTTGCCTTCGGCGTTGGTCAGCTCGTCGGGGTGCGGAATCGGCTGGGCCGCTGCGCGGCAATGCTTGCAGGCCAGGTCACAGGACTGTGTGACCTCCCAAATGGCCAGAAACGGGGTCTCGTCGTAGTTCAATCCACCACGGGCGGGAATATTGCGCATCATCGGCTGCATGGAACCTCCACTGAGATGGCGACGGGCCGGACGGGACCAGAGAGGAAAGGCAGTCCAACGGCGGGGGAACGTCACGATCCACTCCTAGAAGAGCAGCCACAAACCCGCGCGGGCTGTGATTGGGATCACAAAACCTATTGAATCCAGAGAACCGGCCCTGACCCTGCTGGACAACAAACCCAAAAAAGAACAGAATTCTTTGTCGAGGAGCAAACTCCCCGCAAGAAACGTCCATCTGTAGTAACAAGGGGCGTGGCGGCAAAAGCCCGCAGTCTTGCCTTCAAAGTGATTTAACTCACTTTCCCCTGTGCCGCCCGGCACCGTAAACCCAACGCAAGTCTGCCAGTATGTCCGCACTTGCAGGAGGTTCCCATGGCAGCTGTCATCAAGGCAGGATGGACCAAGCCCTCGACCATCCTTTTCGCCTCCGAGATTCCCGCCAATGAAAAAGCCTTTGCGTTTGCGCTGTCGCAGGCCAAGGAGTTTGGCGCCGAACTCATTATCTTCCATGCGTATGACACGCTGGTGGTGGCCGCCTCGGAAACCTCCGGGATCCGGTACTACGACTACGCTGCCGCCGCGCGCTCCGAGATGCAACATCTCGATCCGCTGGCCCAGCGGGTTCGGGACGCGGGTGTCCAGTGCGAAGTAATGGTGCGGCCGGGATTGGCCGCCGACCAGATTCTCAGCCTCCTGCGCGAGCGGTCGATTGACCGCATCGTGATGGGAACCCACTCCCCTGGTCCCATTGGCAAGCTTCTGGTGGGCTCGGTGGCCGAGGCCGTTCTGCGGACCGCCAGGGTGCCCGTATATATTGTTGGCCCCGACGTGGTGGACGGTACCTACCGCAACTTTGCCACGCGTACGATTCTGTGTGCCGTCAGCCTGATGGAAGCCAGCTATATCGTTGTCAGCTTTGCCGCCGAACTGGCCGCCCGGTACAACGCGCGGCTGGTTCTGCAGCATGTGATTCGGCCGCAGGAGCGCGCCGAGGTGCTGGCCGGGCGCTCGATCGATCAGATTGAAGGCGATCTGGTGGCGCTGGTTCCGGCCGGACTTCGCAACAAACTCGCGATACAAGCCATTGTGGTGCCGGGCGACCCGACCGAGGAATTGCTCTACCAGGGCCGCGCGCAGCAGGCCGACCTGATCGTGCTCGGCGCGCAGGGCGCGTCGGCCTTTGCTGCCGTCACCCGCCATGGCGTCGTTTATAAGGTGCTGGCCCACTCCCACTGCCCGGTGATTACGCTTTCGCCGGCCGTGCTGGCGGAGTGCGGCGTGAAGGGCGACAAGGAACATCAGCCCGAGGTCTTTCTGGCCGGCGTTTTTTAAGGCAAGACCGGGATGACCGGCAGACCACCGGAAGCGTGCCGGGTGAATTCGTTCGAGGATGAATTCACCCGGCGGCGCGGGTTCTGGAAGGTGCGGGCGACGCGACGATGAAGGGGGCTTGCCCCCAGGCTTTCAACCTGCACGGCACACAAGGAAGGGGCAGGGACTGTCCAAGTCCCCGCCCCTTCCTTATGGTGCAAAAGCTGTGCAAAATCAGCTTTACCGCTCGTCCACCTGAATCACCTGAATCGCGTAGCCGGGCAGGGTGTGCTGGATGCGGTTGCTTACGCCGTTCAGAACACTCTCCACCGGAACGATCTCTTGTGGCTTGGCCAACGAGTTGGTGGCCTGCGTGCTGTGCGCGCTCAGGCTGACCAGTTTGCCGGCCGGGGCTAGTTTGACGCCGGCGAACTCGATCTCCACCGGCTGGGGGGTCGAGGAGGCGTTGACCAGCTTCAGGTAGAGCCGCTTTTTGGCCGAATCGCGGGTGATCGAGTAGAAGAACTTGGGCCCCGCGCCTTCCAGCTTCGAGGCGACTGTCTGGTCGCCCAGGTACTTCGAGAACATGACCTGCGCGTAGTAGCTGGGCGAGCCGTAGCTGCGCATCGCGTCGTAGCCGATCAGGTCCGTCTCCCATTGCATCCCGCCGGGGTTCACGTTGACCAGCAGGGGCGCGTAGGCGGCCATCACCACCAGGTCGCTGTTGCGCTCCAGACCCGTCATCCAGGCAGCATCGCCCAGGGCCGCGCCGAAGTTGGGTGTGGGCGCGCCCTCGCGGGTGGCCCACTCGCCTACGAAGATCCTGGGGCCGTTGCGGTCGGTTTTGTCGTAGTGCGTGGCGTCCTTGAAGAACTCGGTGGCGCGCACATAGTAGTGATCGTCAACCACATCGGGTCGGATGCCCTTGACCGCCGTGGTGGCGATCAGTTGCAGCTCGGGATACCTGGCCTTGATGGCCTTGTAGAACTGTGCGTAGCGGCCGTCGTAGCTTCCCGATCCATCGAAGGTGTCCTCATTGCCGATTTCGACATAGGTGAGCTTGAAGGGCTGCGAATGGCCGTCCTTGGCGCGGATGCCGCCCCACTTGGTGTCCACGCTGCCGGTCACATATTCCAGCTCGTCCAGGGCGTCCTGCACGTAGGGCTCGAGTGCGGAGCCGGGCTTCACGTGCTCCTGAGACAACGAGTAGCCGGCATAGACGGCCAGCACCGGCTGCATCTTCAGGTCCTCGCACCACTCGAGGAATTCAAGCAGCCCCATGCCATCCGTCGATTGGTAACCCCACGGGCTGGGATG